>Ga0209634_1002769_pt1 | contig 12149 bp, 4 predicted proteins | sample LinPmetageLP40_FD_184043 | JGI IMG/M metagenome (GOLD analysis project Ga0209634, IMG submission 184043) | Marine viral communities from the Pacific Ocean - LP-40 (SPAdes) (version 2) | ecosystem: Environmental > Aquatic > Marine > Oceanic | place: Pacific Ocean | collected 2010-08-26 | reverse complement strand
AACAACAAAATAATATGGTTGCCCTTCGGGGTGACCATTTATTAAAATTTAATTTTATGAAAGAAAAATCAAAGGGTTTAGGAGACTCAATAGAAAAAATTACAAAAGCAACGGGGATAAAAAAAGTTGTGGATACATTTAGCAAGGTTATTAAGAAGGATTGTGGATGTGGAGCGAGAAAAGATACCTTAAACAGATTTTTCCCTTATAATAAATAAAAGAAATTATGGCAGTAAGTATAGATACAGTATATCAAAAAGTTTTAGCGCTAGCCAATAAAGAACAAAGAGGCTACATAACACCTCAAGAGTTTAACTTATTTGCCGACCATGCTCAAAAAGAGATCTTTGAACAGTATTTTTATGATTTAAATCAATTTTCTAGAGTTTTAGGAAACTCAACTGAATACAGCGATATTATAGATAATATAAACGAAAAAATAGCAATATTTGAAACAACTGGCGCTGGTCTTAATTTAGCGAGCGATCTTTATAGATTAGGTACTGTTATTTCTGCTAGTGGCACAGAGATTGAAGAGGTTCAACCAAACGAACTTTTGTATATAAATAATTCTGCTATTTTAAAACCAAATCTTAAAAGAAGCGTTTACGTTAGAAACGGCAACACTATAGTCGTGACACCCTCCTCATCAAATGTGAGCTACACTTACACAAGGTTGCCAGCAAAACCAAATTGGGCTTATGTTATTATAAATGACAAAGCACTTTACAATGGAACACCAGGTGTTTATGTAGATTTTGAGCTACATCCTTCAGAAGAACCGGAATTAGTATATAAAATATTAGCATTAGCTGGTGTAGCAATCGAAAAACCACAACTTGTACAAACCGCGGCTGGTTTAGGAGCAGGACAAATTCAACAAGAAAAACAATAAATAAATGGGATTATTAGACGACACTACACAACAAGCTTATTACCAAGGTAATAATTTTGGAAATTATCAATTTACATCTTTAGATGATATTATAAACCAATTTATGGTTGTATACGTTGGGGATCAAAAACTTATAAGTAAAGCTAGTAGAGTAGATGTTGCATTCCACGCGCAAAGAGGCTTGCAAGAGTTTTCTTTTGATACTTTAAAGTCTGTTAAATCACAAGAAATATTATTACCTGCAAGTTTACAAATGATACTTCCTCATGATTACGTAAATTACACAAAATTATCTTGGGTAGATTCAGCTGGTATAAAACATCCTTTATATCCGACTAACTCTACTAGCAATCCTTTTCAAATATTACAAAACGAAGATAAATCTTACGACTTTACAATACCAACTTCAAGCATACTTAAAAATGGGGATTTTGCAAGTTCATTAAACGCAAGTTCTGACTGGGATCAAACCTCAGCTTATGGTGGCAACTTGTCAAACCTGTCAACTGACGCAGTAGGAGTTGTTAGTGGTGAACTAGTTTTTGAACACGGTAGTAATGCGCCTATAAATCAAACGTTAATTACAACTAGTAGAGCATACGCTGTGTGGCAAGCAATTGATGTAACAAATATAGATATTTTAGACTTATCAGCCTTTGGTACGTCTGCCGCCTCCGCTACTGGCAAAGGTGTTGGAACATTACGAGTAGGTATTAGCACGCTAACATATCCAAATCAAAGCAAAACAAATCCAAATAACGCTAATGGAGCTCTTCATAATACAGATGATGTGTTTGATCTTTACACTCTCGGTGGTGATAGGGCTTTACTTACTTTTAATGATGGTTTAGCAGTTGGCTCTACTCTTACTATAACAGAAGTTGATGTTAGTAGTCAAACAGAAGTTTATGTTTTAGTAACTAGTTTTATAGAAGATTTTACTGACACAACTTTGTCTAACAGTAAAAATATAGTTGATAACATAGTTATAAGCTGTGATGCTGTCACTGATTCACTTCAAGAAGTTGTAAACTCTTCAACTTGGAATAATTACAAAGCAAACACGCCTTCAGAAAATCAAGATGACTATCAAGATGATACTTATTGGAAAATGAATGGTAATAGATATGGTTTAGACCCACAATACGCTCAAGCTAATGGATCTTTTTATATAGAAGAAAGAATTGGAAAAATACATTTTAGCTCTAATATTAGTGGAAAAACTGTGATCTTAGATTATATAAGTGATAGTCTTGGGACAGATGACGAAATGCAGGTGCATAAGTTTGCGGAAGAAGCAATGTATAAATATATAGCTTATGCAATTATATCTACATCATCTCAACCAATACATCAACAGTTAGCACCTAGATTTAAAAAAGAAAGGTTTGCAGAGACTAGAAAAGCAAAATTAAGATTATCTAATATTAAATTAGAAGAATTAACTCAAATTTTAAGAGGTAAATCGAAACAAATAAAACACTAGTACATGCCAGAAATTAAGCATAATTTTACCGGTGGTAAGATGAATAAGGATCTTGACGAGAGACTTGTTCCAAACGGACAGTATAGAGATGCAATGAATATACAAGTGTCAACATCAGAAGGGTCTGAAGTTGGTACCGCTCAAAATATATTAGGTAACTCTTTAATTTCTGGGCAAGGGTTTATTCCATCAACAGCTAGTTGTGTTGGAAGTATTGCTGACGAAAAAAACGATAAGCTATATTATTTCGTTGTTGATAGTGAAGAGGTTCTTCAAGGAATAGATCTTGTAGATTCCACTTTTTGGGCTTCATCAACTAGTGTAACTGAAAACTACACTGGCAACGGCGTGCTTCTTACTACTTCTGGAGGAAACGCAAGTACACCTAACTATCCTAGTTGGCGCCAAACACTTGACTTAGTTAATGGTCAAACTTACAAGTTAAAAGTTAAGTTTAGTAATATTGATAACGGAGGAAATGTGCCTACTAAATTTTTTATGGCAGGTATTAGTTCTCTTGGTGGCAATTCTTCTTATAGACCCTATTACAATGATACTTCTGAAAACATTGCCATAAACAACGCTGGTGAATATACTAACGTTTTTACCTTTAACCAATCTTTAAACAACAGTGTTACTGCGATGGGGTTTTTTGTAGAAATAGTAAACGGTAGTACTTATCAGAAAAAAATAAACGTTGATAGTGTATCACTTACAACTAACCACTCAAGCTATATAATAGAGTATAATTCTGTAACTAACTCTATAACACCAGTTGTGGTTGATACTACTGGTGGTAGTGATGTTTTAAAATTTGATAAAAAAAATATTATTACTGGTGTAAACATTATAGATGACCTTTTATTCTGGACAGATAATCACTCTGAACCAAAAAAAATAAATATTCATCGTTGTATACAAGGTACTGATCCGGCTGGCTCTACACACACGAAGCTGATAAATGAATCTAGGGATATTGATATAAGTTCTAATATAGATTTAGAAGAAAAACACATTACAGTTATTAGAAAATCTCCTAGAACAGCTCCAACTATAGAATTAATCTCTGGTCAAAACGCAGGCTCTACTTATAGTGGTGTAATGCGAATAACAACTGATCCAGGTGGACTTGTTAATGATCCTAACGCTACAAACGTTCAAAACGCATCGTCGCTGTGGTTTAGTGATTCGAGTATTTACAACCATTTATATGATTTTTCTACACTAACAGTTGGTGATAGGTTTCTTACAAATATAGAAACTGACATAGATGGTAATAGTGGATTTACTCTAGACTGGAACGTTGGTGATACTGTTGTTTTCAAAGAGTTTAGTGGTGATACATACGAAGAAGCACCATCAATACCCATAACAGACTATACTATAAAAGCTAAGATACTTTCCGATAACAATAATGATTTTTCAGATATAGCTACTGAATTTGCTCCTAATAACGACTTTACTTTACCAAACATAAATGGGAGTAAGCCATTTGGTTATACTTGGACGAGTGGTTCGTTTGATTACAACTCATTAGAAAGTCGTGTCGAAGTGACTGGTGCCAATTGGAACCAACTTGTTGTTGGTACCCCGATAATTGATTTTGTTCAGGGTGGTATTTATAAAGTAAAAGTTAAAACATCTGGAATAACTCCAAACACCGCTGGGATAATAATTTATATTGTTGGTAACAATAGTTTTCCTCAAGTACCAACACCAAATAACGCAGGGCTTCAACCTTATTGGTATACACCTACGATTTACGACAATGGTGATTATGAGTTTGATTTAACCTTAAACTTAGCCTCGGCAAGCCAAACAGCACCCGATTGGGACAACTATACAGATAAATTTTTTGTTAGAACAATTGCTACAGGGGGAAATACATTTACCGGTAATATTGATAGTATTTCTATAGAAAGACAAGATGTTGCAGATGCGGGTTTGAAGTTTGAGGTGCTAGGTATCAATGGTGTTCCAGCAGTGGTACCAGATGGTTATTCTGAATTAAGATATGCTGTTGATTTGCTAGATGAAGAAGAAAATTTATTTGAATTTAAATTTCCAAGGTTTGCTTATAGATATCAATACGAAGATAAAGAGTATTCAGCTTTTTCACCTTTTACTCAAGTAGCTTTTTTACCAGGATCTTTTGATTTTCATCCACAGAAAGGTTATAATCTAGGTATGACCAATGGTTTGAAAAAAATCAAAATTAAAAATTTTATTCCTTATGATGGGTTAGTTGACGATGTTGTTGCTGTTGACATACTCTATAAAGACGAAGCTTCTTCAAATATCTATGTAATAGATACTATTAAGAATAACCAATATAATAGCGATATTTGGAGCGAAAACGAATATACTATAAAGTCAGAATCTGTAAAACGAGTACTTCCATCAAAACAACTATTAAGACCTTGGGATGCTGTTCCTAAAAAAGCATTAGCACAAGAAATTAGTGGTAATAGAATTATATATGGAAACTATACTCAAGGGTTTGACTTATTTAATCCGAATACAAAGCAAGAATACTATCCAGATTTTAATTTTAGCATACAGAGTGAGGATATAGGTTTAAACACGGTAAAGTCTATTAAATCACTAAGAGAGTATCAACTAGGAGTTGTTTTTATTGACAAGTACGGAAGAGAAACGCCAGTTCTGTCTAACGCGAGTGGTCTTGATAAAGTACCAAAGATTGAAGCTGCTAAAGGTAATAAAATGGAAGTATCTTTTAACAACACAGTTTTTCCTGAGGAAGTGGAGTACTTTAAATTCTTTGTAAAAGAAACTTCTGGAGAGTACTATAACATGACTATGGATAGGTGGTGGGAGGCTGGCGATGGTTTAGCGTGGTTATCTTTTGGCTCTGCTGATATAAACAAAATAGATATTGATACTTTTTTAATCTTAAAAAAAGGTGTTGAATCAAACGACTTGGTTACAGAGCCAGCTAGATACAAAGTATTAGCGATAGAGACTGAGGCACCTGATTATATAAAAACTAAAAAAACATTAATAGAAGAAATAAAGCATACTTTTGTCGCAAATACTAATACAGATATATTTAGCAATACTATAAACGACGCGCCGTTATTAGGTAGGGATACTTTTAAAATGAGATACCAACCTTTTGCTTCTGGACCTGGTTCTGAATTACATAACATAGAAGATGGAATTTTATACGTAGAATTTGTATTTGGTAGTGTTGTTTCTGAAAGATACAGAATAACAGAGTTAACTACAGATAGAGATCAAGAGCTCGCTGCTGGTGGTGTTATAGGTCCAGACGCCGCTATGTTCAGCGTAAAACTAGATAAAAACCTTGGTGAGGACGTTAATTTTATTTGCGATGATCCAAACGATGGTTTGAATCCAACAAAAATAATTAATGGTACTACCGTAAGAATTTACAAATACACTCCAGAAAACTCAAGCGAGTTTGATGGTAGATTTTTTGTTAAAGTTATTAGCGATGGGGTATTTATTGATAATATAGCTACAACAAGCACTACAGCCACGCAATATAGAACAACAGTATCTAGAAAGTTATACTTCATGGGTAGTGACCAAGCCGCCTTGCATAGTGATGCACTAACCGGTCAAACGCTTGGTATATATCAGAACGCTAGTGGTGGAACTGGTTATCAAGGTTATAGTGGTGGTGGTACCAATGATGATTTAGGTTTTGGTTCTTTCGCTTCGTTTTTCAGGAACTATAAGTACACACAGGCATCTGACAGTATTGGCCCAACTATTCTTGGGTCTTTTGATGTTGGGCAGTATAGGTTTGACGATACTTCAGAGTCTGAATGGAAAGGTGAGTTGGTAAACCACATGGATAATGTAGGTATTCCCGCTAATAATCCTGGTTTTTATAATTGGAGCGGTACTAGTTTAAAAAATGCTGATCACTCTGGATTTGACGCAAACGAAAGGTATGGCTTATTTAATAATAACGGTGAGCAAACAAAAGGTAGTGTGTGGTTTATTGATGGTGGTCCTTTTACTGGAGATCGTAGCAGTTACACGAGTCTTCATTGGGACTACACTAATCAAAATAACGGCGTAAATACAGGTGTTAATTACGTAGGCGGTTATTCTACCATTAACATAGCGATGGGTGGTATTTACAACGATGGTGATGGAGACAATATTGGAAACTTTTGGAAAATTGGCCTTGATAGCGCTGCTGGCGGTTGGTATAGTGGGCAGAAATTTAAAGATTTAGTAGATAAAATATCACCATCAGTTAAATTTAGATTTAAAGAAGATCCTTTAAATGAAGTATACACAATAAGACCTAGCGGCGTAGCATTTAGAAATCTTTATAGATGGAGTGATGGTGGTACATATAACCCAGCTAATGTGGGTGGTGGGGCTACCTTGTATTCAGGTGAGTACCCTTGGGGAGTTAGCGGTGATAATCTTGCCCCAGCATTGTCTCCTAATTATACTAGGGGATATCAAGCTAGGTTTACAAATGATAGAACTGGTGATGGAACCATAGTTTGGGATCCAACAAATAGTGGGGCAACAGGCGCGATACCAGGGGGTTTACGCTTAACAGCAGAATACGGAAGTTACCCTTTAACTCTTGGTGGTCGTCAGGTTTTTATTGAAAATATACACGATATAACATGTAGTCAAACAGGAGGCAAGCACTCTATAACGAAAGGCATGATATTGACTAGCTACGGGGGTACAATATTAGATGGTACGTTTACAAGTCCTGGTTCCACTAACTCACATGAACCACTTATAGTAAGTGATATAGTTCAAGGTCAAGGTGGTAGTGGTTTTGTTTTAACCCTTACTGGTTACTCAAGCCCAATACTTGTAAGTGGTAATCTTGCAAATACAGGTTTATTAAAACACAAAGTATTTGTTACAAGCCCCGAAGCCGGTGATGATCTAGTTTTTCAACAACCAGCGATGAATGGTTATAGTCAATATTCTGTTAATAGAATCAACGCGCAAGATCCTAACAACGATAATTTTAATCTTAACAACCCCGCTTTACTAGCTGTAGGTTACACTATAGAGTTTTTAGAAGAAATAGAAACAGAGTCAGAGTTTCCTGATAATCCAGCTATATGGGAAACAGAACCAAAAGATTCTACAGATTTAGATATATATTATGAAGCTAGTGGATATAATCCACTTGTGTTAACAGAGGAAACAATAAACTTTGTAATACCGATAAATTCTGGAATAATACATGTTCAAAATCCGGCAACAAATTTAGGAATGAGTAATAGTACGGACGCTGCTATTTCAGCAGTTAATTATTATGATCCAGCTGCTCCTACACTAGGAAACTCTGGTGATATTACTGGTTGGGGTATTACTATAGTTGGTGCTATAGTAACATCTGGATCTATTTGGAACGGTACGTTTAGTTTTACTGCGGAAACTCCTTTAGTAGGTGGTGCTTACATAAATATTGGAGATCAACTTTTAATCAACAAGCCGGATGGAAGTTCTATAACTGTAACGGTTAAAGGGTGGAATTTTGAGGTTGACAACAGAGCTGCGCTAATTTTCATAGAAGACACGCTTGTCAGTCCAAATACAAAATATATTTTAAATTGGCATAATTGTTATTCTTTTGGAAACGGAGTTGAATCCAATAGAATTAGAGACACTTATAATTTAGCGTATATAGCTAATGGGGTTAAAGCGTCTACAACACTAGACGAAAATCCATACGAAGAAAACTTAAAGTATGGGTTAATATATTCTGATATATATAATGGCGCGATTGGTATTAATAATTTAAATCAATTTATAGCTGCTGAAAAAATTACAAAAAATATAAATCCTACCTATGGTAGTATTCAAAAGCTAAAAGCTGGTTGGGGACAAGGTGGTGATTTAATAACACTTTGTGAAGATAGAGTTTTAAAAATATTAGCAAATAAAGATGCTTTATTTAATGCTGATGGGGACACAAATTTAACCTCTACAAACAATGTCTTAGGACAAGCTATTCCTTATTCTGGCGAATACGGTATATCTAAAAATCCTGAATCCTTTGCCTCAGAAGCTTATAGAGCTTATTTTACTGACAAAGTAAGAGGCGCTGTAATGAGACTTTCTATGGATGGTTTAACGCCTATATCTAACGCTGGTATGAAAGATTGGTTTAAAGATAATTTAAAATTATCAAACAAACTTATCGGTAGTTACGACGATAAAAAAGAAGAATACAACATTTCTTTAAAAGCAACAACCGAAATATCACTGCCTTTTATTGGATCAGGCAGAACAGTTTCTTACAAAGAAGGTGTTAAGGGTTGGGTGAGTTTTAAATCTTTTGTTCCTGAAAACGCACTGAGTACAGCTAACAACTATTACACAGTATTTGGTGGTAAATTATATAAACACCACGTTGAAAACGTTAATAGAAACACTTTTTACAATTCGTTTACAAACTCAAGTTTAAATGTTTTATTAAACGATATACCAAGCAGCATAAAGTCTTACCACACATTAGAATATGAAGGTAGTCAATCTAGAATTGTTGAAAACCTAGAAGATAACGATTATTACAACTTAACAAACAAAAACGGTTGGCATGTTAGTAACATTGAAACTAACAAAGAAAAAGGTAGTTTACTTGAGTTTATAGAAAAAGAAGGTAAGTGGTTTAATTATATAAAGGGTGTAGATTCTGATATATCATCAGAAACAGATTTTGGAGCTTTTGACATACAGGGAATTGGAACAGTTATTAGCATAAAAATAGCTGGATGTACTGATTCTAACGCGTTGAATTATAATGCAAACGCAACAACTGACGATGGTTCTTGTTTTTACGCAGTAATTCCTGGGTGTACTGATTCTACGGCAACAAATTACAATCCTTTAGCTACTATAGATAATGGCTCTTGTACTTACCCGTTAATCGCTGGGTGTACAGATTCTCTAGCTAATAATTATAATCCTAATGCTGATATTGATAATGGTAGTTGTACTTACACTGTGTTTGGTTGTACTGACGCAACTGCAGATAACTATTTAGCTGTGGCTACTGTAGATGATGGTACTTGTACATATACTATTTTAGGTTGTACAGATGTTACTGCAACTAACTATAATGCTTTAGCTACTGTTGATGATGGAACTTGTATTGCTGTAGTACTTGGTTGTACAAATCCACTAGCGTCAAATTATAACCCTTCAGCAAATACTGATGATGGTACTTGTGTTTACCCTGTTTATGGCTGTACAGATTCTAACGCGAGTAATTATATGTCTAACGCTACTATTGATGATGGTTCATGTACATATGCTGTTTTAGGTTGTACTGATCCAACTGCAATTAACTATTTAGCTACAGCTGATACAGATGATGGTAGTTGCTTGCCATATGTTTATGGATGTACATATCAATACTCATGTACATATAATCCACTTGCTAATTATCCATCGCAAGGTGGCCCAACACACCCTAACTATGGTACTGGTCCTTGTCAAGGTAATTATGGCTGTACAGATCCTGCTTATGCAAATTATGATGCTAATGCTGATTGTGACAACAGCCCAACCCCTGACTTTTACTTAAATTACCCACAATTAGCATGTAGTGGTCTTCTAGGATGTACTGATCCTACATCAGATAACTATGACGCTTCAGCTACGGTAGATGATGGTTCATGTGTCATAAATGGATGTACTGATCCAACTGCTGATAACTATGATGCAACTGCTAATACTGATGATGGAAGTTGTATTATTTATGGTTGTACTAATCCTACTGCATTAAATTATGATCCAAACGCTAATCAAGCATCAACCTTAACTCCTTGTATTTTTCCAGTTGATGGATGTACTGATCCAACCGCTAATAATTATGACTCATCAGCTACCACGGATGATGGTAGTTGTACTTATGACCCTCTACTTGGTTCTAATTATCAAGGAGGTATTGTATTTTATTTAGATGGAAATGGTGGAGGTTTAATTGCCGCACTTAACGACCAATCTTTCATTAACAACAACACTACATCAGGCCTAGTACAGTGGGGTTGTTATGGAGCATTAATACCAGGAGCAAATGGAACAGCTATTGGAACAGGTGAACAAAATACGATTGATATTGTAAATAACTGCGGGCAAACCTATAGAGCAGCAGCTATTTGTGCAAATTTAACCCTTAATGGGTATAGTGATTGGTTCTTACCATCACAAAACGAACTATTAAAAATCCACCAAGTCTTCGGAAACAATGGGCTAAATACCAGCGGGACTTACTGGAGTTCCACACAGTATAACATTTTAAATGCTTATGGCCTAGATTTTAATACTGGCAACGGGGGCAGTTCAACAAAAAACAATACTTTTAATGTACGCGCTATTCGAGCTTTTTAACAATTAAACTATTCATTGTTAATAAATATAAAATAAATAACTATGGCAAACACAATAACTATTAGTTTTAATAATGTAAACGTTTCCGCACAAGTTGGAGATATAGCCTATTATTCACCGATATCAACATTAGTTGGTTTTGATACTTTATCTACTTCAACTACCGTTAAGCTAGGAGAAATATTAGCTATAAATGCAAGTTCAATTACAGTAGAATATGATAGTACGGCACCTTTACCACCACTTATTGGTTCTTTTGTATTTTTTGTAAAAAACCATGTAGCAAATACATCTAGTTTGTTAGGTTATTACGCGGATGTGAAATTTGAAAATAATTCTAAAGTTAAAGCTGAACTATTTGCGGTTAGTTCTGAAGTAACAGAAAGCAGTAAATAAATAATAAATAAAATATGTCATACCACTACGGTTCATCAAGCTCATCAAGCTCATCAAGCTCATTAAGTACACCTTCTAGCGCTAGACAAAGCACAGTAAACGCTCAAGGGTTAATAGCGCCTGATGGATATCATTATATGCCAGATGGAAGCCTAATGTCTGACATCGAGCATGCTAGAACTTATGGAAGTAGCGGAATAATAAAATCATTTAATTTAGATACTACAAATATAAAAGCTAGTGGTGAAAAAAGAAAGTTTACAATAACTGGAAGTGGAACGTTTAGTTTAATGATTAAAAACGAAAGTGATAATAATTACAACTTTAAAACAAATAAATTTCAAGCAGCTAACACTAAGCTAGCTAGTGTAAAATTAAATAACACGTATAGTGGTGATATAACTTTTCCGGCCGCACCGACAACTACAGATATTGTTGATGGTGCTGTTACTAGTGGCGTTAAAGTGGTTATGGATAACAACGTGGCTACAAAAATGGAGGTTGGAGATAGAGTCACTGGAAATGCTGCTTTAAACGCTGCAAATGTAACTGTTGTTGAACTAAGTACAGATAGTAACGCTAAAAAGTTTTCTATGTCAGAAGCAGTTGCTATAGCAAATGATGCGGTTTTAACTTTTACCGGATCTGATCAATACGATGTTTTTCTATTTGCAGAAAACGGAACTAAGCATGCTAACTATAATGAGTTTAGGTTTGCGGATAATAGCATAGACATAAACTCATCTACAGGATCTGATTCTTTATTACTTAGAAAAGTTATATACCAAACGCTAGACGTAAGGTTAATGTTGTCAGCTATATCACCTAACGCTGAAACGCTTTTTTCCGGTACAGCAGCAACAATTCAAACTTTAACTGCTCAAGTAGGTAAAAATACTGGTAAAATTCCATTTTCAATTCCAGTTTCAGCTGGTAGCACACACTCTCTTAGAATAGATCGAACTCCAACTATTAACGATTTAGCAATTTTTG
>Ga0209634_1002768_pt1 | contig 12149 bp, 17 predicted proteins | sample LinPmetageLP40_FD_184043 | JGI IMG/M metagenome (GOLD analysis project Ga0209634, IMG submission 184043) | Marine viral communities from the Pacific Ocean - LP-40 (SPAdes) (version 2) | ecosystem: Environmental > Aquatic > Marine > Oceanic | place: Pacific Ocean | collected 2010-08-26 | reverse complement strand
GCAGCTGCATAAATGTCTTCAACTGCGTCTTGTAAAGTACGTTTAATTATTGGATTTGCATCAAGTAAATTATTGACTAACTTATTCAGTTCATCTGAAACACCGACTGATGCATTGCCATGTTTATAAAAAACGTTACCCACTAGAAAACCTCTTTTTTATACGTCGCGCCTGCTGTACATTATACTGCTTTTTTCGCGCGTCTTTGTCTTTTTGTGACTCGTTGTCTAGTATGTAATCTGCAATTAAATCTGTTTGCGTCTGCGCATCTAGTGAATCAAACCAGTCAGGAGGCTGCGCCCAATGTCGCGATATGCGCAAAGATAATCTTGCTAGATGTCCAGATTTGCCGAAGAGGAAAAATTTGCTTTTTCATCGACCTCTTTTTTTGTCGGTATTTTCTGCGCCATATAAGATAAGCATTTAACCCCTTCTTCATATATTACGCTTGGTGTCACTCCCATTTCAAGTAACCGATCAAGGCAATTATAGCCGTAGTCTGTAGCAGAATGACGTACAGGTCTATATTTTGGTAATCTAGCCAAATAATCAACACATACACCTATTGCACCCGCGCATAGTCTCGCCAATTGCGCATTATCTGATTCAGAACTCCAAAGAGAAACAAATTCAAAGCATGCAGCGAGAGAAGGAGGAGAGATTTCTGTCTCTCCTCCAATTTCATTAATCGTTATTTTCATTGTAGTAGTCTCCTATTTTCCTATTATGAATATACAACACCGCCATAACAGGTAAAATTAATTGTAAATGAACTTGGGTCACCTTCTGTAAATGACGCAGTACATACACATTTTGATAGTGTTACAGTGTGTGTTGTTGCGTCTCCAAGGGATTGAGCATCAACAACATAGCTCAAATCAACACAATAAAACTCTACAAATGGAGTTCCTGTTGATCCTGTGCTAATATTGGCGCTGTAATGTCCGTTTTTGTTTATAAAGTCAAGGATTGATCCCGCTTCTGCTGCGTCTGTAAATTGACGAAAAAACGCAGAGAAGGAACCTGTTGCACTTGGTTCATCATCGCCCAATCTGACCGTAGAAATCACGCCTCTGTCTCTGATGACCGTTTGGGCAGCCTTTGGTGTGTCTATGGATATGTTACCCTCTTCGTATTCGACAGCAAGGGTCACAACTGTTGAATCTGAAAGGGTGATTACTCCATCTCTGCGTGTTTTGGGTAGTGTGCTGTATGCCATGATATTTCCTCTGTTATGATAGTGATATAGTGTGCAATGCTTGCAATTCTATTTCTGAAATTAAATACTCTTGTGAATCTGGTGTTCGTCTCGTAGCGCGTACAAATCGAATTTCAATACCTTTTGCATAATTGCGATCCATGACAGCAGAAATAATCAAACCCTCTTTGTCTAGCGCGTTACCATAGTCTAGCACTAAATCATGAGGGCGCAGTCTATACGCGTATTTAATACGTACTTGTGTATTTGCGTATAAACCAACTGCAATCCGTTGTCGCTCGTTTGTCTCTGCTGTGCTCGTAACCTCTACAGCAAACCCAAGATGCGCCAGTGTATTTTGAGTTCTGCCAAAGAGCTCTGGCAACTGGCGCACCTCTCTAAAACCTGCAAGTGCATTTATTTTGTTGGCAATTGCTCTTTGTAACTCTTTAACTGAAACAGCCATTAGTATCTACGCCTGCGATAATTTAAGCCAGGTCTATTCAAAAAAATAGTAGGTTGGCCGCGTGTACGTTTGTCTGGGTCGTCTGCTTCTCCGTCGTGGTTTTCATCATATATAAAATTCAGAGAATCAAACTCATCACGATATAACTTGTAGTGTTCATTTGCCAAATCAAGATAACGACCATTTGACTGACCAAGAGAGCTATGGAAATCTCGAAATATAAGATACAAAGAAAGATGTCTGTGCGTCTCAAAAAATGCCTCTGGTGACATCATCAGATATTCATATCCCATGCCTCTATTGCGTATTTTTCGCAATATTTGAAACCATGCATCATCTATATACTGTTGATAAGATGTTAAAGTCGAAGGACGTACATTTTCAAGGTCTGCATATGTTGCTGTCAAATCAATATCTGATACAACAGGATACAATCGCCGTCTAACCAAAGCCGCCATTCTGCGAAACAAATATTCTTCTGCCTCTAATGTTACAGTCCACTCTTGTACATAGCCTTCGCCAAGCTGCTGAGTATCTGCTAATTGCTCCACAGTATGCGCAAATGATACAGTACCATCTGCAGCAATAGAGGCTGCTCCACCTGTTACTATATCGGTTCCTGTTGGCCGCGTTATAGTATAGGTTGCCGCTGTAGGCACTAATTGCGCATTGTCTCGAAAAAGCTTAATCTCTGTAGTTTGAGATTTCCCCCTTTCGAGCAATTCAATAGCGCGAATTTGCGCAGCGTATGGAGTAGAAGACGACATATTACAGTACTTGCTTCCATGTCGTAGCGTTACATACAAACATTGCGCCTTCATCTACAGAAAGACTTTTAATATTTGCTGGGCCTGGTGTTCTAACCATTATTGCATTACCAATGCAGTGTACAACAAACATTGCCCCATCTACTGGTTCAGGCAAATCACAATTTAAACCGCCTGTACTAGCGTTCAAATGCTGATATGTACTGCTTTTCATAGTCAATACCTTTGACGTGCCTATAATTTCAATGTTGACACCGCCTTTTTGTACAATGGGTCGCGGAATGGTAAAATGTTGATTGTCTGTATAGCCCATGATTAACCTCGTTTTTTATTTTCTGCGCGTGTAATGTGTCTAACTACAATACTACGCGCCTGCTTATGTGTAATTTTGCTTTGTTCTGATATTCTTTGCGCCATTTTATCAATAGCATGTCTGTCACTAGTGCTCATATGCTAATTTTCCCATTTTATCGACGCGCGCAATCGCTGATTTTGTGTTTTTTAATTCAATTTGTTTTGATTTAAGTCTGTTTGCAACTTCTGGTATGTGCTGATCTCTTTCAAGTCTCGCCATCGCCCTAGACATTGATATTAATCTAATACTGGCAATTTGTGGATGCGGGGTGTTTAATGCTCCTGTTTTCATCAGTTCAATGCGCCATAGATCAAATCCATCTGCATCAAAATGCTCTATTACTCTTTTCCCAACTTTTTCTAATTTTATCCATTTACTAGTATGATAATTTCCTTTATGTGCAGGATATACACGAACATAATCATGCTGCACCGGATCAAGCATAGTCCACCCCTGGTCTAATAAATTTGTGCGCATTATAGAACTGTCAATTCGTGAGCCCACAGCTCTTGTTCCGTTGACGCCTGGTATTTCATGAATTGAGGATAAAACAGGTAGCAACATTGGTATTTTTTGTTTCTTTTTTTTGCCTTCGTCATTCATAACAATACCTTCGATGATTTTAAGCTCCCAATTTTCAGGATTGTGCGCAAAGAAAAACCTAGAATTTGCCGCTTTTGGTATCCTTGTTTGTACATCTGTTTTTTGTTCCCAAGGCTGCGCGTATTTTGTATAGTCTGTCATTTTGTAGTAGTCTCCTGTTTTAAAAAAGTTGGGAAACTGCAGAGCCGAAGACTACAAGGAAAAACCCTGCAGCTCCCCAACAAAGCGGTTTTTTATCGTTTTGATAAGAGCTTGACGCCTCTGTCATCTTGTATAATTCCAAGCCCTAAATATGCATGACCTACAATAAAGGTTTTTGCTGACATTGGGCGACGGTCAAACTCTACAACACATTTTCCAAGTGAAAGAAGATCAGAAGATCCTCTAACGCCCTGAGGAATACCATCAATAAACCCCAGGGCCATTGGAGAGATAAGATAATTATCAAAACCTGAGGAAGAGTTTTCGCTTACATGAGCCGATCTGTACACATCTACACCAAACAAATTACCTGCGTAGTTTTCACCCTTGGCAGAAAGCATATCCATAGATGATTGCATTCGACTTACAGCATTTCCTGTTTCATTGCGTAGGGAGTCCTGCAGCTCTGTCAATGCTTTGGGCGCGAGTACGGCGGCATATGGACCAGGTGAACCACCAATTGATGCTTTTTCAAGTGCAAAAATTCCATCAAAAAAATCGTCTACAGATAAAGTTGTAGTATTCAATCCTGCAGTAGTAGTAAATGAGGCCGCTGCTGCGCCTGTCAGTTGTGCAAAGCGAGTTTCATAACTGCCTGCAATGCTTTGGGCTATTCGAAATGGATCAATGTCTGATCCACCGAATCCACTCATTGAGCTAAGATCTGACATTTCATAAATAATGTATTGTCGAGCTGCAACAAGATCGGCGCTATTAATAGTAAGTGCTGTAGTATTTCCAGATTCGTCTGAAATTTCAGAGGTAGCTGATGCCATAGAATCATATCCGTCTAAGCCCGCTTGACGTACGCGAATTGTATCTGATCCGCTGCCATTAATAGATCCTTGATAGCTCAAAAGTGGAGTATTGCGAAGATTTGAATTGTCTTTTAAAAGAAGATTGATTTCTTGTGATATCATTGCAGATAAACGCAAAATATCAACCATTCCGCCAGATGCAGAGACGTTATCGAAAGTAATCGGCTTAGTTGTGGCCATGATTGGCTCCTGTTATTAAAGGGTTTTTGTGTGCTTTGTGGGCTTTCTGCTGTTACTGGTGCGACCAGACCCCTAATGACTACAACAATACTATAGCATAAAATTATGTAGTGCAACAAGTTGTCTAATTTTGTATTGTAGAAAACAAAAAAGGCTAACTAGAAAGATCTAGTTAGCCTTCAAACTAATTATTTAATTTAGTGATAATACCAAATTATAAGATTATCTGCATTGTCAAGAGGTTGGCCAAATGTCAGTCTGGCTTTGCCAGATGCGCCGCCATTGCCAGATACGGTATATTCATCATTGTCTGATGCTGTGTCTCCAAGAGCAGTCATATTTTTGATATTCAAACCGTTTTTAAATACAAGAATAGCTTTTGTTTCGTTTGTGCCTAGCGTCTGCAAAAGATCAATTGTAGTTGTTGACGCTCCACTAATTGCCTTGGCTTCTTGTGCAAATGTAATACCAAGCTTGCCTGCTGTAACGCTAGAATCTGCCAATTTATCAGAAGTTACACTAACTCCTGCAAGTGCAGATGTTCCAACTGCTCCCGATGCTATTTTGGCTGAACTAACACTAGAACTAGCTAATTTATCTTGAGTTACAACATTTGATGCCAACATTGCAGAATCATTAATTGCGCCATTTGCGATTTGAGCAGAATCAACACAATCATCTGCCAATTTTGCATTGGTGATTTGATCGTCACCTACAGCTGCAGTTAGAATTGCACCTGTAGCAACTTTTGCCGCAGTAATGCAACTGTCTTGCAATTTTGCTGTAGAAACTGCTAGATTGTCAATTTTGACATTTGTAACACTATCACTAGCTAATTCAGATGTTCCAATAGAGCCGCCGATAACCTGGGCTGAACCAACAGAATCACCAGATAGTTTTTGCTGTGTTATTTGCGCATTTCCAACTGCTGCAGTTAGCACACTACCACTAGCATATTTTCCACTGGTCAAACTACCATCTGCAATTTTTGCTGTGGTTACTCCACTATTTGCAATACTGATATCATCGCCTGCTTTTTGCAAACCTCCAGACACAGTCACAGACCCTAATCCAGTAAATCTTTGGAATGTTACATTTGTATTTCCCAAAGTTGGAGCAACATCATTAATACATACAAAACCTGCATTATCAAAACTGCCCTCAAGTGAGAAAAGAAACGCACCAGGAAAATCTGATCCTGTGTCCATATCTGTTGATCTGGCCATGGCAGAGCCGCTACTGGTATATACATATACTCCATTTTCTGATTGTGTTGTCTGACCGAAAAGCAATACACGATTTCCTGCAGACATACTAACTGAGTCGATATTTGCAGGTATGTCTGTGATATCAATATTTGCAGAAGACGCTACGCGTACATTTGCTTTAATCGATAGTCCTGCTGTAAAGGCGTCTACATAGCTTTTATTGGCTGCATCGGTTGCATTTGCAGGTGTGGAAACTTTTAGAGTCCCCGAAGTGAAATCAAATGTATCATTCAAATTTAGCTTTGCGGCTGCAATACTACCTGCTAATTTTGCATTGGTAATTTGATTGTCTCCAACAGCTGCTGTTTGTACAGCTGCTGCACCTATTTTTGCACTTGTAATTGCGCCTGAACCAATTTTTGCCTCAACAACAGAGCCATTACCAAGGCCATCAGCAACAACAGCACCAGTACCAATCTTGTCTGCTGTTACACAATCAGCGGCCAAGGCTGCAGTAGAAATAACACCACCCGCAAAAAATGAAGCATTGTCAAGTGCTGATGCAGAGATAGCATTTGAAGTAACTGCGCCCGCCCCAAGTGCAGATGTACCAACTGCACCATCTACGATTTTTGCAGAAGTTACAGAATTTGCTGCTAATTTTACAGCTATAATTGCTGAGTCAACAATTTGACCGCCTTTAATTTGAATAGATCCCATTTTGAGATTCTCCTATATATAGAAAGATTAATACACGTGTTTTTGTAGTCTTCGGTTGAAATTATAAAGCGTTTTTACACAATATCAAAATAATTTTTTATGTTTCTTGAGTGTAGTCTATAGTCAAAAAATCACCTGTAACTGGTGTAAATCCTATTGTCTGAAATGTAGAATTATTGTGCTCTGTAAATGATTCACTTTCTACCTGTCTTACTCCATTAAAATACACTCTAAGAGTACCTGATTCATAGTTTTCTGGTAGTGTAAAAGATTGAGTAATACCATTGCATTGACTCGAAAGATCTGCTTGCTTCATTTCTGCAGTTTCTCCTGTATTAATTGAAAACAAAAAATAGCCCATAGCACTATGTTTCCTCTAAAATAACAGAAATTGTTACAGTCGAAGACGTTGCCGCTACAAAAATACTATTTGGTCTATTAATCCCTCTTCCTAATTTTAATTGCAAATAATTATCTTTTGGTACTGTTGCTTTGCCACTTGGAGGTGCACTACCATCAACGGCATTAGTATTACATACATATATGCTTTTACCTACTCCTCCACAAGAAACTCGCGTACATGCACTGGGTAATAGAATTTCTGATAAATTTGTATCTGCAGTAAAATTATAAAATGCAGGATATGAATTCAAACTTCTCAGATCTTCACTCATGATTGCCTGCTGTTGCGTGTTTTCCATGCCTGCACGACTTTTTCTCTGTTGGCTGCGTAAAATTCTGGATCTTTCAATGCACGATCAAGAAAACCAGGAGAATCGGGCGCAGGTATTGCCCCAACATTTGCACGTGGTGCAGTTGGCGCTAGGCTTTCTCCCAATGTCTGTAGCTGTACTGCGTCTGTGTTGGCTGTTTGCTGCTGTTGCTGTGTCTCTGCGGAATCGTCTAGCATAGACAGAGCTTGCAAATGAGGGCGTATTGTAATTGGGGCTTTTTCTGGATTCTGCACCTGTAGATCTAACCATTCCGAAAGAGTAACTTTTTCTTTTTCTGCAACGTTTTTTTGTGCACGTTCATAACTCCATTCAATAGCCTCAACCAAATCGGGATCAGTTAGACCATGTTTTGAGATGCTCTGGTATCTGTTATATCGTTGTTCACTATGATTTAATTTTGTACTCATGTCTGATAATTGTTGATTAAGAATGTCTACAGAAGACATTGCTTTTTCGGCTTTGTTTAATCGCTGTTGCGCCTCTTCTAATGCTGTCTCTGCCGTTGTTGCGCGATTTGCTACTTTGCCAATTCTCTCCTTTATTATGTTTTCCATTTCTGTTTTTAAAACAAATGTACGGCCTTCGTGTTCAAATTCTGTCATCTTAGTAGTCTCCTGTTTAATTATATTGAGTATTGCGCTCTTTCTGCTCGTATTCGTTCAAGTTCTTGCTTGGCTTCAATAGGGTCTAAATCTGGATTCATAATTTGCATTGCATCTACAGGTGAAATTAAACCTGCTTGCAATTTTTGTATTATGTCCTCTCGTTGTGCTCTCATTTCTTCAGGCGATAATCCCAATGGTGAATAAATTACTCTATATCCAGACTCTGGCAAAGAAGCACCTAAAAACCGATTTGCAAGCATTGCACATTTTTCCATCATTTCTTGATCATGCCTTCGAAAAATTGAAGAGTATCGCGCTGAACTTTCTCTTTGTCCAGACCTTGATACAGAAATTGCATAGCCAGATCGTGGATCTCCTGACATGCGCATGGCCTCAGAGGATATACCTGCTGCCGTTGCTACTCTGTATTCGTATTTTGATATTGATTCTAACAATTTCTCTGGATCTGCATACGTAAAAGAACCAATTAAAGGCTGACCCTGCATATCGGGCTCTGTCTGAAACATTAAAATCGAGCTTGGATCTGTTGAAATTGCAGATCTTCTACCTGTCATATCACCTTCTAATTGAGACAATCCAGATACAGAAAGCCCTGCAACGTACTTTTGGGGCCATGAATTATCGCGTACGCAATGTACGTAAAATGAAAATAGTACTGCGCTTACTAAACTGCCATATGCGAGTTGAGAAGCATCAAATGCATTAAATAGCTGTCCTGTTTTTTCGGCATGATATAAAACAAGAGGCAAAAAAGGTATCCCTTCTTTGCTCCTGTACGGATATGATTCACCTCTCATTGTTGGGTGGCCCATAAACAATTCAGACACCTCTGCACCAATCCCGCCTGCAGGTGTTGCCTCATACATTCCGAATAACGCATCATTTGGATTTCTAATGTCTAGCACGTCCCACACCCAAATTGCGGTACCTGTTTCTGGGTGCATTCTCAATCTGAGCTCTTGATAATATAATGGAATGTCTGGAGCGTCTTCGGATGCTGAGGCAATAACAAAATCTGGTGATACAGTACGAAAAGACAATCCTGGTACTCTTGCAACCGCTCCAGGTATATGAGGCGCAACGTCAACACGAACAAACATCTCTCTAATGCCAAGCGTTAATTGCTGTACTTTTTGCATTAATTGAAAAAACCCTGCTTTTGTAACATACCCATCTCTACCAACAAGAGCAGAAATATCACCGTCACCAGTTACATGCGGTTCAGTATGGTAGAGCATAGCCAACTGTCTCGTTACCTGTTCAATGGGACAAGAAGAAAGATCTGCAGGCCCTAAAGCTTCGCGCCTGTCTGTAGGCAAATGGCGCAAAAGCTCCTCTTCTAGATCTTGTTCCCACTGGCCAGTCAAAAGTCTTCTTCTTAATGCTGAATGCGCCCATCTTCGCTCATCTGGTGTGCTTGGTGCCTGTGGTTTTGGAGGTATGTTGTCTGTGTGCATTATTAATAAACCTTGATTTTTGTGGGTATATTCGGCCTATAATCTAGTACAGGTAGCAGCCCATAACGCAGAGCATCAATTGCATGTCCATAAGGGTCTTGGCTTCGTGCTGATTGTGTTCGTTTCATTGACCAACTTTGAATACTTTTTACTGTTTGTGTGCATTCAGGACGAATCCAAAAATGTTTTCTTGACATGATTGCATGTAATATACTAGCACCAAAATACACGCTATGACGCGCCTTTCTTGCTCTGCGTACTGTAAACGGTAAACCTCTTGGGGGATACCCTAGAATACTTTCAAAGGCGCGCATCAGCATTATGTTGCTCATTCTATATTGATTACGGCCTCTGTGCTCTCCGTCACCTGTCCAAATTGCTAAATTTGGATCTACACCGTGTTTTTTTAGCATCTCTAAAATTGCTTGTGCATGATGTTCTGGTGGTGCCTGTCCTGCTGTGTATTCCCCTAGAACAAAAATACGCGGATTTTGTGCATCTCGCATATCAACACAACAAACAATTGCAACTTGTGATCCTGGATTGCTACCATGATCAATTCCAATACAGAAACGATAGTCTCCACCTCTGGGTACTGGTTGGCTAGATATCATGTCTTGTTCAAAGTTTTCAAAAACGACCCCTATTGGTGCAACCTCAAAAGAGCCATTAATACGAGCTTCTCTATCATATGGCAAATACGCCTCTGTAATTTTATCTATTTGCTCCTGGCCTAATAAAAAACCATTTGGAAGCCCAATGGGTGTTGTTGCTTCAACTGTTAATGGCGCACTATGAGAAGAGATCAGACCTCGATCTATCATCTCTTTAATATACATAACGTTTACACCTCCAACAGGTGTTAAACTGATTGCAACTATTCCACGTTTGCCGCCTGCGCCGCCTCTTGAAGTTCGTGCAACTAATTCATTAAACGTTGATTGATCTACTGGCTCATCAATGCAAACAAGTCCTGCTGTTGCACTGGCCAATCCTAGTCCTTGACCTGCTGTTTTAATTCTGATAATGCTGCCATTTTTGAATCTGACCATAGGAGCAAGACCTCGGAAGCCTCGGCCCCTGATGAACTCACAAGAAGGATGCAATTCATCTTTTGGAATTAGATCATATAGTTTTTGCTGTATTGTTCTACTTTGTTCATGTGAGTGTGTAATTAACCAAGCTTCTATTGGTGGTGGGTCTGTTTTGTAATACGGATGACGGCCAAGGCAATGATAAAGAAGTAGTGCACATGTTGCTAGCGTCTTTCCCACCTGATTCCCACCTATAAGCGCCTTGATAGGTGATTGATCAGCTAGATATTTTTTCTGTGGTGGTGTTGGTGTGAAGTACTGCAGCGGGTCCGATTCTGATCGTTTACGCAGCCATGACAAGCGTTGTGCCATACCTCCCAAGCTATTCATTTTCGTCTCCAAAAAAGATCATAACACAATGTTCCTTCTGTCTGCCCTTTGCAGTATTCGATGATTGATATTGTGTTTTGTACGTTGCTGATTTCTTCGCATTCTTTGCCACTCGTTTGTGAGTCTATACCTCTTGAAAAAGCCAAGCAAGACAACTGTCTGCACAACAAATCACTATTGTGTTTATCAATATATTCTGGAGCGCAAATTTTTTCTACAATATCAAGATTCGTCAACTGTTTAATAATCTCTTGCTGTGCTTGACTTGTTTTGTCCTCTGTTGGTTGTTTATGTTCAATTGCTTTTGCTCCACCAATACCAAGAAGCACACCAATTAATCCTGCCAGTATTATCTCGGTCATTGTTTTGTCTCGTTGCGCGCGTTTATTCTTTTTATGCATTCTGTCCATTTGGTAATATTAAGATCAAAAGCAAATTGTATCTCTGTCTGTGGGAGTACGTTATCTGCAATAATTGCAGCTACCAAATCATCCAGTTGTTCATATGACTTTTTTTGTTTGTATATATTAATGTAGTTTCTTAATCTTACTCTGTCTCTTTCTAACATTATTTGAACGTCTTCTGCTTTTGTCAAATTTAAAGATACTTTGTTCAAATTGTATAAAATTTGCCCTTCTAATGTGCTGTCGTCTAGATCGCAAAGTTTCATATTAAGAGCCCTTTTTAAATGCAACTACATTTGAACCAACTAGACTATGCAAATCTGATTGTACTCGTTGCCTAAGTATTGGCGGCAGTGCAACAATAGTATTCACAATCTCATTCATTAGTTGTTCATCTGTCATTCTGTCGTGCGCATCTATTGCACCCTCTTCTGCATCAAGTGCGCGAAGCTCTTGCATTAAAGAAACAAGCTGCCTTTGCAGTGCTGCGTATGCCTGCCAGGATCCAGATTCTTTAGCTTTGTTCATTGCTAAACGTAATTCTGAAATCTGTGTATTCAAAAGTTCTCTGTAGTCTAATTGCTTTGGCTTTGCGGCTGTCTCTTCTGCTGTTGGTATTGTGTGCTGTGCATCGTTTTTGTATCCATGTCTTCGTGATAACAACCACATGGCACTTTTTACGTCTCCCTTAAATACTGCGTCTTGTATTGTCGTCAAAGCATCAAGTGCGCCTAATGATTCAGCTTCTCTAACTTTTTTTGCAAATGTTCTAAACGGCTCTTTAGGTTTGATTTGCTCACCTCTACTAATCCATTTGTAAATTGTAGATCTGGCAACACCTGATATTTCTGCAGCAATTGCTATTGTGGCGCCTGTGCGCAAAGCTTTGTAAATTTTATTTTCTGATTCTTTTAATTTTTTACTCATAATTCCTTGTAGTTTTTTGAAAAAAAATAATGTATTTCTCTAAAAGCGGTGGGTAGGCTTC
>Ga0209634_1002767_pt1 | contig 12152 bp, 9 predicted proteins | sample LinPmetageLP40_FD_184043 | JGI IMG/M metagenome (GOLD analysis project Ga0209634, IMG submission 184043) | Marine viral communities from the Pacific Ocean - LP-40 (SPAdes) (version 2) | ecosystem: Environmental > Aquatic > Marine > Oceanic | place: Pacific Ocean | collected 2010-08-26 | reverse complement strand
ATATTCGTACTGGCGACTTGCATCCGCTTGCGCAACGCTCCGCCCGAGACGGACACAACCAAAGGAATATTTTATGACCGATCTGCCCGAATACACCCCGCCCGCCGTTTGGGAGTGGGAACAAGGGAATGGTGGCAAGTTTGCCAACATCAACCGTCCGGTTGCCGGTGCCATCGAAGAAAAGGAACTGCCGGTCGGCAAGCACCCCTATCAGCTATATTCACTTGCGACGCCGAATGGCGTGAAGGTTACCGTACTGCTGGAAGAGCTGCTGGCCGCGGGTCACAACGGTGCCGAATACGATGCTTGGCTCATCAACATTGGCGAAGGTGATCAATTCGGCTCGGGGTTTGTCGACATAAATCCGAATTCAAAGATTCCCGCCATGACGGACAACAGCGGGAAAACACCGCAGCGCATGTTCGAATCGGGTGCCATCATGTTGAATCTGGCCGAGAAATTCGGCGCATTCATCCCGAACGACCCAAGCCAGCGTACCGAATGTCTGTCATGGTTGTTCTGGCAGATGGGAAGCGCGCCCTATCTGGGCGGCGGTTTCGGTCATTTTTATGCCTATGCGCCGGTCAAGATCAAATATTGCATTGACCGTTTTGCCATGGAAACAAAACGTCAACTTGATGTGCTCGATCGCCACCTTTCAGACAACGAATACATGGCTGGCGAATACTCCATCGCCGATATGGCGATCTGGGCATGGTACGGTCAGCTTGTGCTGGGCCGGCTTTACGATGCGGCTGAATTCCTGGACGTCAAATCATACGAAAACGTGATGAAGTGGGCCAAGATGATTGACGCTCGCCCCGCTGTGGCCCGTGGCCGGATGGTGAACCGCGCATTTGGTGAACCTGCATTACAACTGCACGAACGTCATGATGCCAGCGATTTCGAGACCAAAACCCAAGACAAGTTAGAGAGCTGACACTCCTGCGTCCTGCCGTACCCAAAGCGGTGGGACGCTTACCTTATTGTTTTAGTCGTGAATTCCTTGCACTCCCCGGCAAAATCTGTTTCTTACAGTTTCAGTAAACTTTAACGATGCCCAGATGGAGCTCTAGAATGACTTTGACAAAATATGCTTTGACTGCTGCGCTCATGGCCACGGTCGCGATGCCAGCATTGGCCGAGGGTCAACTGAACATATACTCTTCGCGCCACTACGACACGGATGAGCGCCTTTATACCGATTTCACCGATCAAACCGGAATCACCATCAACCGGATCGAAGGCAAGGCTGACGAACTGCTGGCACGGATGCAGGCCGAGGGTGCCAATTCCCCTGCTGACGTCCTGATTACGGTCGATACAAGCCGCCTAAGCCGCGCAAAGAACATGGGGCTGTTGCAGCCCGTCGAAAGCGCTGTGCTGGAAGAACGTATCCCCGCCAACCTGCAAGACACCGACAACGACTGGTTCGGCTTTTCGCAGCGCGCCCGGATCATCTTTTACAACAAGAACAGCGTGGACGTTCCTCCCGCCAACTACATGGACCTTGCAGACCCAGCCTATAAGGGCAAGGTCTGCATTCGATCCTCAACCAACGAATACAACCAGACTCTGCTGGCCGCTATTGTAACGCATTTCGGCGAAAACAAAGCGACCGAATGGGCCGAGGGCGTTGTCGACAACATGGCGCGCGCACCGCAAGGTGGGGATACTGACCAACTCCGCGGTCTGATCTCGGGTGAATGCGAGGTTTCCGTATCAAACAGCTATTACTTCGCGCGCGCGCTTCGTACCGACGTGAACGGCCTGTCCGATAATATCGATCAGATCGGTTGGGTCTTTCCCGATCAAGACGGCAACGGTGCCCATATGAACCTATCGGGGGCCGGCGTCGCCGCGAATGCGCCAAACCGTGACAACGCGGTGAAGTTTCTTGAATACTTGGCCTCAGACAGTGCCCAAGCCTATTTTTCTGCAGGAAATGACGAATTCCCGGCAGTAAAAGGTGTCGAACTTGCTGAATCGGTCGCCAAGCTTGGTGAATTCAAAGCTGACGAAATCAACTTGTCGGAAGTTGCCCAGAACATTCCAACCGCACAAAAGATTTTTAACGCAGTCGGCTGGAAATAAGCAGCCTTCGCAAAAATCACGACCGACAATGGGCCGTATCGACATTTCGTCGGTGCGGCCTTTGTGTTGGCAGTCGCTGGTGTGACAGTGACTTGCCTAGCGCTGACGTCCGACTTGTCGGCAAATCAGAATTACCGGCAGCAGCCCCATGGCAACGATCACCAAGCTGGGTACCGCCGCACCTTCCAGGCGTTCGTCGCTGGCCAAACGGTATGCCTGAACAGCCAAAGTATCATAGTTGAAGGGGCGCATGATCAGCGTCGCCGGCAATTCCTTCATTACATCGACAAAGACAATCAACAACGCCGTCAGAAGACTCGGCGACAAGATGGGCAGGTGCACGCGACGCAGGGTGCCTACGGGTGTTTCACCCAACGACCGGGCGGCAGAATCCATATTGGTATGCACCATCGCCTGCCCGCCCTCGTACGCACCCAAGGCCGCCGCAAGAAACCGCACCAGATACGCGGTAACCAACAACCAGATCGACCCGGTTACCAATAACCCGGTCGAAACATCGAAGGTGCTGCGCATCCACGCATCCAACTTGTTGTCAAACAGGGCAAATGGCACCAATAGCCCTACCGCGATCACGCCCCCCGGAACCGCATAACCCAGCCTGGCAATATAGGCCGCCGCATTCGATATCTTACCCGGTCGCAACCGCTGAAAGAAACCGACGCACACTGCTGCTGCCACCGTCAACACGGCTGCCGTGCCCGCAAGCGTCGCAGAGTTTTTGATGAACCCCATATACCGGGGGCTAAGCAGGTCCTGTTCTGAACCGATCCCCATTGAAAACAGGATGATCACCGGAAAAACCGCGCCAAGCAAGACCGGCACGCCACACGCCACGAAAGCCGAAACCGCTCGCCATCCTCGCAGTTGCACGGGTGGCATGGCCACCGCACGGCGAGAAGGGTCATGGTACTTGGCCTTGCCACGTTGCGCCCTCTCCAGCATCGCCAACAGGAGTGCAAAGCTCAGCAGACATAGGGCCAATTGTGCGGCACCGGCCCGGTCAAACAGGGAAAACCAACTTGTGTAGATACCGGTGGCAAAGGTCTGAACCCCAAAATATGCCACCGTGCCAAAATCGGCGATAGTCTCCATTACCGCCAATAACACCCCGCCCGCGATGGCTGGGCGCGCAAGGGGCAAGCTGACCTTGTAAAAGGCGACCCAAGCACTGCTGCCCAAAGCGCGCGCCGCCAGAAATGTAGTCGCTGACTGTTGAAGAAACGCAGCACGCGCCAGCAAATACACATATGGGTAAAGCACCAGCACAAGCATCAGCGCCGCGCCACCCAGCGAACGAATTTCGGGGAACCAGTAATCGCGTGGTCCCCATCCGGTCACATCGCGCAACGTTGATTGAACGATGCCGGGATGATCCAGTATGTGGGTATAGGCATAGGCCAGCACATAGGCGGGAAAGGCCAGCGGCAATACCAATGCAATCTCGAGGAACCTCACCCCGACAAACCGGGTCATCGTCACAAGCCATGCGGCACCCACCCCGACGAGAAAGGTGCCTGTGGCAACCATGACAACCAGCAACAGCGTCGTGCCGGCATAGCCCAGAAGTACGGTATTCAGCAAATGCCGAACCGTTTCAGTGCCACCCATGAACGCCGCCAAAAGCACCGCAATCATCGGTAGGGCCGATATACCTGCAACAGCGATAGCGGCCGTGGCAAGCAGGCGAAGCCCGTCGCGCGGCCCTTTCGATGTAACCTTGGTCGGAAGTGGTGTCTCAATCGTCATGTGCTTGGTTTCGACTATTTTAGTCGGGAATGCCAGCACGGAGAAACACATTTTCGTCGCAGGCTTGATGCTCGTGCGGGGGTTTTCGCGAAGACCCCAAGGCGCAGCTTTTGATGTCCCTCAATCGTAGGTACGCCGGTCCTCGATCACCAAGCCGTCATTGGGCAGGCTTCCCGGCGTCGCCATGACAATGTCACCCTTGAGTTTCAGTACATCCATTACCGATTGCACGTATCTGTCGGGGTCACTGTGTTGTGCTTCGATATAAACCGTCATCAGGTCTTTTTCTTCGGCCCGGCTGGCAACGACGCGAGCTCTGGTTATTTCGGGGTGGTGCGCAACCAAAGCCGCGACCTGTTCGGGGCGCACAAACATACCCTTGATCTTGGTGGTCTGGTCGGCCCGTCCCATCCAGCCCTTGATTCGCATATTGGTGCGACCGCAAGATGACATGCCGGGCAAGACGGCGCTCAAATCTCCTGTGGCAAAGCGGATCAACGGATAGTCGGGATTGAGCGTCGTGACGACGACTTCGCCCACATCGCCCGGCGCAACCGGGATGCCCGTGCCCGGCACCACGATCTCGACGATGACATGTTCGTCGACGATCATGCCATCGGCAGCGGCGCTTTCATAGGCGATATTGCCCAGATCAGCCGTTGCATAGCTTTGCAGACAACTGATGCCGCGTTGAGCATAGTAGTCCCGCAGTGACGGGAACAAAGCGCCTCCGCCAACCGCCGCTTTGCTTATGTTCAAGGTCACGCCCATGTCATCGGCTTTTTCAAGAATGATCTTCAGGTAATCCGGAGTGCCGGCATAAGCAGTGGTGCCAATATCGCGGGCAGCGATAACTTGCAGCTCTGTCTGTCCGGTCCCGGCCGGCAATACGGCGGCACCCACCGCCTGTGCGCCTGATTCAAAGATCATTCCCGCCGGCGTCAGGTGATAGCCAAAGCAGTTGTGTACAATATCACCGGGGCCGATACCCACCGCATGCAGGAACCGCCCCATCCGCCACCAATCGGGGGCGGTCGACGACGGTTCGTAAATCGGCCCGGGTGATTGAAAGATATGGGTGAACGCATGAGCAGGCCGCGTGGTAAATCCGCCGAATGGCGATGAAAGCGCCTGTTGCTTGCCGATTTCAGATTTACGCAACACCGGCAACTTGGCGAGATCCCCGGCACTGGTCACCGACGCGGGATCGACACCATCCAAACTTCCAGCGTAACCCGATAACGCTTGAGCACGGGCAATCTGCTGCGGCAGGGCTATCGCCATATCAGCGGCACGGGTGCTGGCGCTTCGTATCTCAAGATCGTCAAAATGGGGCATCTGGGCCATATTGCTTGCTCGTCATTCATATTGGTAATCGGGCTACACGAAGCGTTCAGTCCTCAGCTCAGCCAGCGCTTGCGGCGCCGATAGCTGCGCACATCTCGAAACGATTTGCGCCCCTCATCGGACATCCCAAGGTAGAACTCTTTCACATCCTGGTTTTCACGCAGATCAGCCGCAGGCCCATCCATGACCACGCGACCCGATTCCAGGATATAGCCGTAATGCGCAAAGCGCAGCGCGACGTTGGTATTCTGTTCAGCCAAAAGAAACGTCACGCCTTCTTTTTCATTGACCGACTTCACGATTTCAAAAATCTGTTCAACCAGCTGGGGTGCCAACCCCATGGAGGGCTCATCCAGCAGGATGGTTTCGGGGCGCGACATCAATGCACGACCAATCGCGCACATCTGCTGTTCTCCGCCCGACGTATACCCCGCCTGCGATTTGCGGCGTTCGTGCAGACGTGGAAAATAACTATAGACCATTTCAAGATCGCGGGCGATCGCGGCTTTGCCGTCGCTACGGGTATATGCCCCGGTCAACAGGTTTTCTTCGATGGTAAGGTGTTCGAAACAGTGCCGGCCCTCCATCACCTGCACCACGCCCCGCTTCACCATATCGGCGGGATCAGACTTATGTATGGGCACGTTGCGATACTTGATCGACCCTTTGGTAACCTCGCCCCGCTCTGAATGCAGCAGGTTCGAAATCGCTTTCAACGTGGTTGTCTTGCCCGCGCCATTGCCGCCCAGCAACGCCGTGATGCCGCCCTTGGGGACCTTCAGGCTCACGCCCTTAAGCACCAGAATGACCGAGTTATAGATCACTTCGATATTGTTGACCTCAAGAAGGGTCTCGACCTGCGCGTCGGGTGTCGGTGTGGCATCCAGCATGGGTGTCTCTTTCATAGATGGCAGTTGTCAGGATACGGCGGCGGTGCCGCCGCATCCCCATTCCCAGACTTGGCCTAGCAGCCCGGTGTAATACCGGACTCAGCTGCGAAGGCCGCTGCATCTTCTGCAATCAGGGGCTTCAGCACGTCCTGGTCAGACTGGACATACTCGGTGATCAAGTTCCAGCTGTCCGCGGCTGCGTCCCACTGGGATACCGCAACAAGACCATTACCGCCGTGGTTTTCACACGATACGGTAAACTCAGGGCCAAAGTTCGGCAGCCCCAGTTCGGACATCTTGGCTTCGGTGATCTCAAGCGCTTCCATACCGTCGCGCATCTGTGCCGGCGTCAGGGTTTTGGTGTTGTGGATCCCCTGAGCGGTTTTCGCAGCTTCAGCAGCCAGCATCGCTGCATACAGACCCCGGTTATACAAAGCCGTACCGATCTGGTCTCCCGCACCGGCAGCCTTGCCCGCATCCACAACAAACTTCTGGATGTCCGCAAACACCGGGAAATCGTCGCCGACATTGTGGAACGTCAAGGCTTTGTAGCCATTGGCCTTGTCGCCCGCAGGGCGCACGTCGTTTTCGGATCCCGACCACCAGATGCCGATGAACTGATCCATTGGATACCGGATGTTTGCCGCTTCCTGAATGGCGACCTGGTTCATCACGCCCCAGCCGTACATGATCACGTTGTCCGGCTTCTCGCGGCGGATCTGCAGCCACTGCGATTTCTGCTCCTGACCGGGATGGTCAACGGGCAGCAGGGACAATTCAAAACCGTGCTTCTTGCTCAGTTCTTCCAAGGTGCGGATCGGCTCTTTGCCATAGGCCGAATTGTGATAGACCAACGCGATTTTCTTGCCTTCAAGGCTGCCGCCATTGATGTCCAGCAGATGCTTGATCGCAACCGATGCACCGTCCCAGTAATTCGCGGGATAGTTAAAGATGTTCTTGAACACTGAACCGTCTTTCGCAGATGTACGGCCATACCCCATCGAATGAACAGGAATGCCGTCGGCGGTCGCCTTCGGGATCAACTGATAGGTAATGCCCGTCGACAGTGGCTGATACACCAGCGCACCTTCGCCCTTGGTGCTTTCATAGCACTCGACACCCTTTTCCGTGTTATAGCCGGTTTCGCATTCGATCATGCGGATCGGTTCGCCCCCGATACCGCCGTCACGTTCGTTCAACAGCGTGAAATAATCAGCATAGCCATCGGCAAACGGAATACCATTTGCCGCATAAGGCCCGGTACGATAGCTGAGCGATGGGAATACAAGCTCGGCCATGGCAGGCCCTGCGGCCAGTGCAGCGCCAAGCGCCAGTGTCGTAAGTTTCAGTTTCATCGGTGTTTCCTCCCTTAGGTATATCCGATCGTGCCGGGTTACTCCCGGTCGTCTTTTTCGGCCGTGGGTCACCCCTCCGACCTATGGTCTTTCCCTAATGCGGGAACGGCCACAATCTCAGTTTCTCCTTCGCCACCCGCCACAATTGCGCAAGGCCATGGGGTTCCGCGATCAGAAACACGATAATCAGCCCCCCAACGATAACAAGCTGCAAATGCGCGACGATATCGGTCGGCCAGCCCAACCAGTCAACGCCGACAATTTTCAAGGCAACCGGCAACAAGACCAGAAACGCGGCACCTGCGAAGCTACCGAAAATGGACCCCAAACCGCCGATGATGATCATGAACAGCACCAGGAATGACTTTTGGATGCCAAACACCTCGCCGACCTCCACCGCACCAAGGTAGATGGCGAAAAACAGCGCCCCCGAGATACCGATGAAAAAGGAGCTGACCGCAAACGCCGTCAACTTGGCACGCAGCGGGTTCACACCGATGATCTCCGCCGCAATATCCATATCCCGGATCGCCATCCATTTGCGCCCCATGGACCCTCGCGTCAAATTGCGCGCGACATAGGCGCTGGCAATCACGAACATCAGACAAAAAAGATACGTCGCCCACGCCTGCGTATTCGGCCCGGAGATCTCGATCCCGAAAAAGGTCCGCTCAGGTGCGCTGATCTGTCCAGACGCCGAATAGTTGTAGAACCACGGCACGCGGTTGAACAGCCACACCAGAAAAAACTGCGCCGCCAATGTCGCCACCGCAAGATAGAATCCCTTGATCCGCAACGACGGCAACCCAAAGATCACACCGACAAGGGCTGTGATCAGCCCAGATAACAGGACAAGGATTACCATGCTGACATCGGGAAAGCTGGTCATCAATTTATAGCAGGCGTAGGCACCCACCGCCATGAAACCGCCGGTACCCAAGCTGACCTGCCCGCAATACCCGACGAGAATATTCAATCCGATCGCAGCGATCGCATAGATCAAAAACGGCAGGAAAAGCGAATTTACCCAGTAGTCGTTGATAAAAAAGGGGATGATGACGATAGCAGTGAACAACACAAGATAATAACGGTACCGATCAAACTTGATCGGAAACGTTTGGCTGTCCTCAGGATATGAGGTGCTGAAATCCCCGGCTTCACGATAGAACATTCAAACTGCCCCCTGCTTCCAGATGGTAAAAAATCCCGGGGTCCGGGGCAGCGCCCCGGTCCGCCGATGGCAAAGATCACACCCGTTCAATGATCTTCTCCCCGAACAAGCCCTGCGGGCGGAACACCAGGAAAATAAGCGCCAGCATGTAAGCGAACCAATTTTCGGTGGCCCCGCCAAGAAAGGGTGCTCCGATCAAGAATTCGAACAGCTTCTCGCCCACCCCGATGATTAAACCGCCGACAATGGCCCCGGGAATAGATGTGAACCCGCCGAGCATCAGCACCGGCAACGCCTTGAGCGCGATCAACGACAAGGAAAACTGCACGCCAGATTTGGTCCCCCACATGATCCCCGCGACAAGGGCGACAAAACCCGCCAGCGACCATACCAATATCCAGATAAAATTCAGCGACACGCCCACCGATAGCGCAGCCTGATGATCATCGGCGACGGCCCGCATCGCGCGCCCCTGTTTGGTGTATTGCGCGAACATCACCAGAATGATCACCAGCAAAGCCGCGATGATACTGGCAACGATATCAAGGTTATCGATGAAGAAACCGTAGCCCAAAGAGTTGAACGTCGTGTCGTCGATCCATGTATTGATCCCTTGTGGCAACCCGACATCAATCGATTTGATGTCGGACCCCCACATCAGGTCCCCCACCCCCTCGAGAAAGTAGGCCAACCCGATTGTCGCCATGAACAAGATGATAGGTTCCTGCCCGACCAGATGCCTGAACACCAACCGCTGCACCGCATAGGCCAACCCGATCATCACCACCATCGTCAGCAAGATCGCCAGAAACGCCGGCGCATTCCATCCAAAATAATGTACATCGGTCCCGAACACCGCATTGATCAGATGGCTGAAGGGCACCTGGCCGTCGATGATCCCTGCCAACGTCAGCGCCGCGAAAAGCGCCATCACGCCTTGGGCATAATTGAAAATACCCGATGCCTTATAGATCAAAACAAAGCCCAGTGCGACCAGCGCATAAAGCACCCCGGCCATTAGACCATTCGCGGTCACTTCTAGCGCAAAGGCCAATTGCTCAGGCATATCAGACCCTCCCCATCCCAAATCCAGTGGCAAAATCAGTCATGTGCAACCCCCAGATAAGCGTCGATAACATCTTGGTTGTTGCGCACCTCATGGGGTGTGCCATCGCCGATCTTTTTGCCGTAATCCATCACGACCACCCGGTCGCTCAAATCCATGACGACGCCCATGTCATGTTCGATCAATGCGATGGTGGTGCCGAATTCATCGTTAACGTCCAGAATAAAGCGGCTCATGTCCTCTTTTTCCTCGACATTCATCCCCGCCATCGGCTCATCCAGCAACAAGATCGACGGCTCCGCCGCCAACGCGCGCGCCAGTTCCACCCGCTTCTTCAACCCGTATGACAGACGCGACACCGGCGTCTTGCGGATCGCCTGAATTTCAAGGAAGTCGATGATCTTTTCAGCGACCTCGCGGTTTTCGGTCTCTTCGCGCTCCGCCTTGCCCTTCCAGATCGACTGCCAGAACATGCCGGTTTTCATGTTGGTCAAACGTCCGGTCATGACATTGTCAAGCACGCTCATTCCTTCGAACAACGCGATGTTCTGAAATGTCCGGGCGATCCCCTGCTGCGCAACCTCATAGGGTTTCATCGGCGCGCGACGGCGTCCTTGATACCAGACCTCGCCATCCTGAGGCACGTAAAAACCGCTGATCACATTCAACATCGATGACTTGCCAGCCCCGTTCGGGCCAATAATTGCACGGATTTCGCCCTGGCGAATATCAAAGGAAATATCCTTGATCGCTTCGACACCACCAAACCGCAATGTGATATTCTTCATCTCCATCACGACCGGTCCAATCTGGCGACCATCCGCAGTGACGTAACCGTCGGCCAAATCGTTCATGCCACACCTTCTTTCCAAATGGTCTTAAAATCCACTGCGCTACAGCAGCGTGCGTTTGCGCCGATTATGGGGATCATCCTCATTCCGCCGCCATCTTCCGGGTATCCGCGAAAACCTTGGCGTCGCGTACCTCTAGCGTCGCCGCGATCGACCCTTTGCGTCCGTCTTCATAGGTCACTTCCGTCACGGTGCTTACCGACGTCGACCCGTCATACAGCGCGCTGATGATATCCGCGAATTTCTCGCCAATGATTTTGCGACGCACCTTGCGTGTACGGGTCAGTTCACCGTCGTCCGCGTCCAGCTCTTTGTGCAGCACGACGAACCGGTGCACCTGACATCCCGACAACATCTCGTCCTCGGCGATCGAGGCGTTGACGGCTTCCACATGACCTTGAATCGTGTCCATTACCTGCGGGTGCCGGGCCAGTTCCTGATAGGATGCATAGCCGATGTTATTGCGCTCGGCCCAGTTGCCCACCGCCGTCAGGTCGATGTTAATAAAGGCTGTGCACGCGTCCAATCCATTGCCGAACACGACAACTTCAAGGATATTTGGAAAGAATTTAAGCTTGTTTTCTACATACTTGGGTGCAAACAGGCTGCCGTCCGCCATGTGCCCGACATCCTTGGCCCGGTCGATAATCCGCAAGTGCCCGGTATCTTGCTCAACAAATCCTGCATCTCCGGTAGCCACCCAGCCTTCGGCGTCCTTGGTGTCTGCGGTGCTTTCGGGGTTCTTGTAATATTCAACGAACACGCCCGGCGAACGGTAAAAGACCTCTCCGCTGTCAGCAATCTTGAGCTCGACTCCGGGGCAAGCCACACCAACCGTGTCACTGCGCACCTCACCATCGGGCTGAGCGGTGATAAAGACAGTTGCCTCGGTCTGACCGTAGAGCTGCTTGAGGTTGATGCCAAGCGACCGATAGAAATCGAAAATCTCGGGGCCGATTGCCTCGCCAGCGGTATAACCGACCCTCACCCTGCTCAGGCCGAGAGTGTTTTTCAGCGGGCCATAGATCATCAGCTCGCCCAAGGCGTATTTGGCGCGGTTCATACTGCTGACCGGGCGGCCATCCAGAATATCCGGCCCGACCTTGCGGGCATGCGCCATGAACTTGTCGAACAACCACTTCTTGAAACGGCTCGCGTCTTCCATGCGGATCATGACGTTGGTCAGTTGCGTTTCAAAGACCCGTGGGGGCGCAAAGTAATACGTCGGCCCGATTTCGCGCAGATCCACGTGCATGGTATCTGCGGACTCGGGGCAATTGGTGCAAAACCCAACCCACAGGGCCTGCCCCACCGAAAAGATGAAATCACCGACCCAAGCCATCGGGAGATAGGCCAGGATGTTATCGGTATGGCGCAGATTATCGAAGGCAGAGGAAGATTTGGCGGTTTCGATGATGTTGCGGTTGCTCAGAACGACACCCTTGGGCTTGCCGGTCGTACCCGAGGTATACAGCATCACGCCGATGCTGTCGTAATTCAGCTTGGCCTGACGGGTCTCCAGTTCTTTGATATGCACGTCACGATTCTCGCGCCCGAGCTGCTGAACGGCACTGTACTGGTCCAAAGCGCTGTGGTATATTTCCGAAGGCC
>Ga0209634_1002766_pt1 | contig 12153 bp, 10 predicted proteins | sample LinPmetageLP40_FD_184043 | JGI IMG/M metagenome (GOLD analysis project Ga0209634, IMG submission 184043) | Marine viral communities from the Pacific Ocean - LP-40 (SPAdes) (version 2) | ecosystem: Environmental > Aquatic > Marine > Oceanic | place: Pacific Ocean | collected 2010-08-26 | reverse complement strand
TTAATACTTAGATTAGCAGAGAATGTTCTACGTTCACCTTCACCAAAGAATGGGTTTACACTATGACGTAACCAAGATGGGAACATTATCAAAGTACCTTCAATTGGCTTAACATACTCTTCAGTTACAGGCCTAAGCATGTTTACATCTCTATGACCATTTGTGCCCCAAGTCAAATAAGTAAATCCATCAGTTGCACCAGAAGAATTATTTAATCCCTCAAATTCTTCATCTGGATTTCCAAGATTACTAATCTGTTCTGGAACTTTCATATAAAAGATACATGATAATCCCATTGGTGATTTTGTTCCATGATCATGTAAAGGATTATAATCACCTTCATAACTGTGAACTGTCCACATACTATCTACTGATGGACTACAATCTTTATGCAATGTACTTTGGATATATTGTTTTGCAAGTGACTCTAAAACACCAGCAAACATTTCACCAATTTCATCACCATTGTGTGGGAATGTTAATTGTTTAGATTTTTCATCACGATTAATTTGACCAATCAATCCTTTTGAATGATCTATATCATTTGGAATAATTACATTATCAACATGATCGTTTAATTCTACAACAATCTCTTCTGGAAATTCAACCTTCATAATATTTACAGCAAGTTGTGGCCGCATATTAATTTTCATTCCAGCGTTTTGTCCATCCACATCAACAACATCAACAGAATCATGTCCAGCAACACCGCCTATTGTATTTTTAGGATGGAACATATTGTCTTCAGAAAGATTCTCTAAATCGTTTTCCTTTTCATGTTGATCATATTCTTTTCTATCATCTGTTTTTTTCAAAGCACTTTTACGTTTATGCTCCATATATTTTTCAAGTTCGATATTTGCAAGAGTTGGATCATCTTCAAACAATTGTTCATTTGCTTTTTCCCACCGAGCTCTCCACTTTGCCCAGATAGTTTTATTTTTGTCTGAACCTTCAGACTCTGGCATCAACTCATAATCTTCTAATTTTTTAGTCATTATTAAGCTCCTTAAATAATCTTCTTAGAGTAGTCTTTTCTTTTCTTTTAGCATCCCACTCAGACTTTAATTTTTTATCAGCATTTTCTATAGCATCTTCATGCATTTTTGTCCAATCATCTACTGTAAAAGGTTTTTCAGTTTCTATGATTGTAGATGTTACTTTACCATCTTTAACTTCTTCAATATTGATAGGAATTGGAGAAGGTAAATCCATAACATGTGTTCTACCTTTCCACCAAGGCTGTTGGTAGTAAGCTAGTTTCTTTTCTACCTTCTTATCATTTAATGGTTGAAGATGATCTGGAATATTTTTAGTCATAATCTACTTTCATTTTAATAATAGTAACACAAAAGAGGAGTCTTGTCAACCCCTCTTTTGATTTTTTTTATTATTGGATTTTGATTAATTTTGGTTTCTTTTCTTCTGGAATGATTTGTTCCAAAGAAATAGTAAGAAGTCCATTTTCTAATTTTGCATTATTAACAACAATGTCATCTGCAAGAGTAAACTTACGATTAAATTTGCGATAGGAAATACCACGATAAACATTAGAGTCATCGTCTGTATTTTCTTTCATTGATCTGACTGTAAGTACACCTTGAGCGACTTCTACTTCAATATCATCTTTACTGAAACCAGCAAGTGCCATTTCTATTACATGATTTAAATCTCCATCCTTACGAATATTGTAAGGCGGGAAACCTGTAGAGGTCTGTTGATGAGCCAAATAATCGTTTACCCGATTAAAGTGGCGCTCAAATCCTACTGCATATGGTGTTAATTGATTGAAATTGTCGAATAACGACAGAGTTTTGCTTGTAACCATTTTTATCTCCTTTACTAAGCAAGATTAATATTGTGACCCTTTATGGCATCACTCTATTATATATAAGGATTGTAACACTAGATTACAACCCCTACACAATTTTTATTTTTAAAAAGATGGTTCGTCTGAATCATCTACATTAAAAACATCTTCAAATTTACTTTCATCAGAAAGTTCAACTCCAGCATCGACTTTGGTATACAAGTCCATGAAAGATTGTTTTGTATCATCATCAAAACGAGCAACACAAAGTTCTATAGATTTCATTTTGTCTTTGAAGATAGCAAACGCTTTGACAATGTGATCTAAACGACGAGTCGAAATAACTTCATCAACCCCACCATCAAAGAAAGTTTTACGAATAACTTCAGCCCAAGTGATAAGGTTTGTAGCAAACTCTTTGTCTACAGCACCATATTTTTTCATTGAACCAAGAACAATTTTTTTCTCAGTTGCAGCAGTTGCATATGGTTGTTCGATAGTAATAGCAAACCGTTCTAGGAAAGCCTCGTTCAGAATATTAGTTCCGATAAAACGTCCATCCTCTGAACCTTTACCTTTGGTGTTGGCAGTTGCCATCACATTGAAACCATCTTTAGGAGTAATCCACTTGTTTACTTTTTTGAGGTAAACACCTTTACCTTCTAAGACAGGTTGAAGTGCCATCAATTTGTTTGAACCTAAATCACACTCATCAAGAAGTAAAGTACAACCACGTTCCATTGCCTCAATAACAGGGCCAGGCACAAATTTAGTTTCACCATTGACGAGTCGAAACCCACCGAGCAAATCATCTTCATCAGTTTCGATTGTGATGTTTACACGAATAAGTTCTTTATTCATCTCAGCATGAATCTGTTCAATCATCAATGTTTTACCATTACCAGATAGACCAGTAACAAAAACAGGATAGAACAAACCAGATTGTACAATCTGTTTAATTGTGGAGTGGTGACCCCAAGGAACGAAACCAACAAACTTTGATGGTATCAGATTTTGTTTTTCCATATTAGTAGCAACTAAGTTCATAGTAGTATTTACAGTTTCTTCAACTACGACAGTAGCTGGAATTGGTTCTTCTGAAGGTAACTTAAATTGGTTATATCCAATTTTACAAGTTTTTTGAAACCAATATGGTTCTGGTATATCAACTGAAAAAGCAGCTTCTTTCAGTTGGGATTTTGTAATCACAGAACCAGCACCAAACATGTTTGATGCAGTGTCCACAAACAGTTGTTTACGTGGTGATAAATGCATTATATATTCCTCTCACAAAATTTCATCATATAAGTATACTAACATGATTCGTTAGTATTGTCAACCCCTAGGCAACCATTTTTACAAAGTTATTTAACAGGGGCCTATTCGTTATTTTCTTATTAGACATTTTTCCAAATGCCCTTTTCAGTTGAGCTTTACTAGCTCCAGTTTCAACATCTAGAGTTTCACTATCTGTATCATAGTCCAAGCCAGGTAGTAAGTAAACAGTGTCAAAACCTTTTGTGTTATCAAAAATACCAACATTTTCTTTATTGATTTTTTTAGATATCTCTTTTACTTTTTCTCGCATAGACCAGTAATCCAAGTTTGATATCCGGCGTTGACCTTCTTTCAGAAAATCATCACGAATTATATCTTCAATTGCATGTTTACTTACTTTACCACTTTGACCATTTCCAGCAACAAAGAAATTTACAATATTCATTTCTGGAACTCTTTTTTTCAATAGTTCTAGTAACATGGCTGTACTGTCTTGATTATGATCATCACTAGAAACAGATGAATTAGTAACATTATCTTTCATTATAAGAGTATCTTCATAGTAAGTAGACTTATAACCATTAAAATCAACACCAGTTTGTTTATTAGTATTAATATGATGAGTCACATTTAAATTACAACCATAACCATCAGTAAGAAATACAGTGTTGATTTTTTGCACACCAGTTTGTTTTTTGTACATAGGAACAAATTCCATTGCACATGCAACTGCTTGACCCAATGGTGTGCCACCCAATTCAAGACAATAAGGAGCACGATACCGCCTTCCGTAAAATTCACGACTCCAACAATTGGCATACATATTCAAGTTATGCATCATTTTATAAATGTCTTTACTATTCATTTTACTTGAAAAGAATTGTAACAAATTGCAATCTTTAACAATCAAATCACCAGACTTAAAACTAGTTATTTTAGAGGGAATTTTTTTATCATGCCTACTATCTCCAGCTGACCATTGATCAGAAAACGCAAAGACTTCAAATGGAATTTGTGTTCTTTTACAAAACCAGATTAGATTGTAAAGTTGGTTCAAAGTACCTTGTAAATTTGAAGCCATAGAACCAGACCAATCCAACATCAAAACCAAACCATGATTTGTTGCGCCGGGCAATGTAGTTACTTTTTTGAATAGGTCATCATTGTATTTGTAAGTATGTAACCTACCCATATCTAAAGAACCTGTTTTTGAAGTAGACGCACGAGCATATTGATCAGCAGCTTTTTTCATTTCAAATTCTTTGACCATATAAGCAACAGTCTTTTTGTTATCTTTTGTAAACTTGTCTAAAGTGTTCAAAGTAGAATTGAAGTAAGTTTCACCTAATTCATTCATTTCTTTATAATACTTTTTACCATATGTACTCATAATTGTTTTATAATCAACAATGGTTTCTTTTAGGTTTATTTTTGGAATAAAAGCATAATGACGTTGTTTTGCATTATTATCCAACATACCTTTAGAAGAGTTTTTTGAAGTAGCATCAGTAACAGCAGTAATTATTTCACCATTAGACTTACCACCATTTGTCATACTTTCTGCAACAGTTTCTTTAGTTTCTGAAGTATCATCAGATTTTTCATCTGATTTTTCTGAACCATTAGTAGTTTCTTCATTTTCTTCAGAAGACTCATCACCAGAAGAATTACCAGTTTCAGTTGAATTTTCATCAGATGATTCATCATCTGATTCCTCTGACTTTCCAGAGCCGTCCATATTTTCATCAGATTCATCTGAATTTTCTTCTTGACCTGATTGCATAGGTTGACCCATCATCATGTCTGTATGGTCTTCTAAATCACTCTCAGCACCATCCTGAGACTGTTCTTGTGATTCGGGATTGTTTGCAATGTAATCATACAATTCTTTTGCCAGTTCAAGAACATCATCTGGAGTAACAGTTTGATTGGATTTTTTTACCCAAACCATTTCATCATCAGAAAAATTAACATCAACAAAATGTTTGTAGTGAAGATTAATCCGATCAATCAAGTTCATTTTAGAAACATCTAGACCATTAGTACCAAAGAAATTGTTACTAATTAATTCTTGATATCCACGTTTGAAAATTTTGACAGAACCAAGATATTTACTTTGAACACTTTTTTCAATCCGAACATCTTCTAAAACATTAACAAAAGAAAACTCAATATTTTCTTTCTGAGCCTTTTCTAACATTTCTAAAGGAGTCCAAAGAGCGTGACCAACCTCATGTACCGTCATTAAATCTTGTACGTCTTTACTCATCTCTTTCCAGATAGGAAGAGAAAGTTCACGATTCTTTACATCAAACGCAGCAGTATCTTGTTTTCTATGAACTACGTTAATATCTTCTTCAGCAAGTAGTTTTGCCAGTGTTGATAAATCTCTCACGAATCACCTTTCTATTAACTATACTTAAAAGTACCATAAAATGAGGCTAGAGTCAACACCTAAAAAACTGTTTAAAATCAGTGGATTACTATCACGGCGGGTTACAGAAATGTTAAATGCTTTATTACATCTGTGTTGATTCGTTTAAGTAACATCTCAGTTATATATTCTTGACCAGATTTACTAGGATGTACATTGTCTGAGTTTATGAAATATTTTTCTCTGTTTGGGTCTAGATCATATAATGTACTTCCACATGAATACCCATCTAACTGAGGAAACATAGGCCAACCTATAAAACTATCTTTATTAATCTTATCAAGAAATGGGCTGTTTATAAGATGTTTACAAAACTCTACTTCTAAAGCTTTCTTACTTGGTGGCATACCCATTATCTGTATGTATGGTTTTCTCAAGTTTTCACAAACATTTTGTACAGAGTAGAACAATCTAATAGAACGCTTCAACATTGATGCTGGTGATAATAAACCATGTTTATTTAATACATCAGTAATTTCAATCTGTCTTTTTCTTAATTTTTTGTTTCTATCACTAGCTGTAATATTTATTTTTAACCAATCAAACTTGCTTGAAAATACTGATCGTATTTCTTGTTCAAAACCAATCCTCATAAATTCTGACCACATTACAACTACAAGTCCAATATTATCATGTCTGGTCACTTCATCCATAAAGGTACTATGAATACCATCATTACCAAAACCACACTGTGCAAAATTAACTAAATCCATATCTAGTTCTTTTGCCATCATCTCAGGCCAGAAGTCAAAAGGTTCTGTTAGATTGCCATCATTGTCATGCATATGTTCTTTTAGTTTAGGGTCTTTAGTTGTAAGTGTGACATATCTTTTGTCAGAATAGCTACAACCAAATACTAATAATTTTTTCTTCATTCGTATATTACTCCAAAGTTTCCTGCTATACTTACACGATCTTCATCACATTCATAGAATGGATATACTTGATGTTTCATTCTTGATGGAAAGATAACCATGTTACCAGAAAACTCTTTTTCCATAGGAATGGCTAAACTCCTTATGTTACCAATAACATCAGTATATGCAAAAGTAAAGTTTGATATAGAATCTCCATTAAGACTTTCTTTTGCAATTGGTAACTCTCTTTGTTCTTTATTTGATGTTGGAATTTTCATCCAGACAACAAAAGAATAAGAACCGCCGTGGTCATGCATTGGATTAAACTCTGTTTGTTTTTGATAGTTTACCCATAGATTAGTTAGTTTGTAATTGTATTTGTGACCACTATTGAGCGGATGCCAACCCCTACCAAACTGACTATCTATACCTTTTAGTGACGGTACACAAAAAGTTTCAAAAAGATTTTGTTCATCGTGCAGTTCAATAGATTTTGATATATTACCAGCTAGACCATCTTTTAAATTTTTAGGTTCTTTTTGGGCCACATTAATTAACTGCCACAAATAATCTACTACTGGTTCTGGTAATTTTGTTTGTAGTATAGGAATATTAGGAAGTTCTACTGTCCTAAATCCTTCAAAAGTCACTTCTTGTTCCATTACATTTTCCTTGCTAAGAATGTAAAAAATCCTGGCCAGTATTCATTGTTCAACAATTTCTTTCTGCCAACATCTTCACAAAGTTTTTCATCACCCTCTATGGAAGACCATACTACTTTCATATTGTTATCTTTTAGTATTTCGTTTACTTCTTCCATTGTGTGTTGTGTTTCATGTGGATGTAACACCTGATCTCTAAACCAAGAAAGTAAATGTGTCTTATCATTAAATCTGGTATCTAGTTCACAATACCTTTTAAATTTAGCAACTTCACTCTCTATATTTGCAAATTCATCTAAAAATGGCTTACGTCCATATTTATGATAAAGTCCAATAAAAATACTTCCATCTGTAGATTGACATATTTTTTCAAGAGCACCTTTAAAATTTCCTGTATGATGTAAAACACCAAGTGATATTATTAAATCAGCTGGTTTCATTTCATATTCAAAAAGATCAGCAACTTCAAAGTTAACTTTACGTCCAATATATTCTGATACCATTCTAGCTCTTTCTATTGCAACAGGATTAAAATCTATTCCTGTTACACTGCATCTATTATGGTAAGCTATGCGATTGGATAACCAACCAGCACCACAACCAACTTCTAAAATCTTTGCTCTAGATTTTAACATTGGTAAAATCATTTCATATTCTGTACCAGCCCAACGAGTTTTTCTCATAACACTTAATGCGTGTTCTTCAATGCTATCACGATAATTAAATGGTAGTTCTTTATAAAACTCCAATACACTTTCATTAATGTGGGTAAACGTCATCACCATATTCCTTTTTATCTTTTTTCTTCCAAGTCGATAGGTAAAGTTTTAAGTGCAATCTTAATTTTCTAAAAAACAGCAACATTATATTTCTCCATAAATTTTTTAGCGTCATCCCAATCATTTACAATAGGTTGACCTTTAATATTCAAAGATGTGTTCAATAACATAGGACAACCAGTTTTTTCATACCACTCTTCTAATATAGGTCTAAGTATCGAAACATTATTCTTCTCTACAATTTGTACTCTTGCAGTTCCATCAACATGAGTTACAGAACTGTGATCATGTTTTGCCTTTGCTACAAACTGCATATAGCGATTCATTGGGCCTTCAAAATACTCATTAGCGTATTCTTCCAAGATGGCAGGTGCAAAGGGTCGAAATTTCTGTCTACGTTTAATTTGGTTAACAGTGTCCTTAATGTCTCGTCTAGGGTCAGCAATAAAGCTACGATTGCCAAGGGCACGAGGGCCAAACTCAGCACGACCATTAGCAATGCCGCAATAACTATGATTAATAAGATGTTCAACAACTTCTTTAACATTTACTTTTTTCCTAATATCATATCCAAGATATGGGTGTTTCCATTTTAATTTTTTCTTTCCAACCAATGCTGCAGCACCTAGCGAATTTCCAGCATCGCCAGGCGATGGCATAATCCAAATATTTTTGTTTTTGATTTTACTATTTGCTAAACAATTTAAAGCACATCCACCCATGATAATAAGATTTTTCTTTGGACACATATCAACAAGTTCTAAAAACTTTTTTTCATATAGTGCCTGAATAGATGCAGCAATATCTTCCTTACTTGCAACACTCAATGCAGAACTTACATTTCTAATTCCAAAATGATTATTCTCCCAAAGTAAATACTCTAAGTCAACAGTTGGTTCACCAAATGCAGCCATACCCATAGTAATATATTCATCTTCATTTGGTTTCAATCCAATGAATTGTGTGATGGCAGAATACAAAAGACCAAGTGAATATGGATATTTCCATGACTTAATCTTTTTCATATTATCCCAAATAGACACAGTATCCCACTCACCTATAGAGTCGATTACTAGTATATTACAGTCATCAAACGGTGCTGTATAATATCCTGCTGCTGCGTGAGATTGGTGATGATAAAAAGACTTATCATACTCTATAGTTGTTTTATCATTTCTCCATGGCTTACGTGCATATAATCTTCTAGTATTTTTATACCATGTTTTTTCGTGATATGCTATTATTGGTTTTTTCAAACCTAAACAACCATTAACTTCTAACTGTTTTTGGTGTAACCACTTGTCATTTTTTACTTTAGAATATCTCTCTGAATGAGATGCATGAAGTATGTTTCCATTTTTTATTCTACAAATTGCAGCATCGTGGAAACCTTCAGAAAATCCTATAATATTCATTTCATTCTCCCATAAAATTTAGTTTTATCTGAACCAACTCTATCAAACAAATACCAACAACAATTATCTTTACCAACACTTTTACTATCTTCTATCCACTTCACACGACCAATACTCACAATCTTTTTTAACATACCCATATAAGGAACGCTTTGTTTAGTATGCATCCAATCTGAGTCAAACAATAACCAAGTAGGTCTATATGCAGTAAAGTATTCTATCATAGGGTGAAGCAAACTTCTATCCCAAGGTGGATTTGTAATTATGTAATCTGCTTCAAATAAATCTTCCATATTTATTTCTCTAAAATGTCTAGTCAAAATAGTATCTGTCTGTGGTTCTAAATCACTAGCCCATGAACACCAACCATTTGTCATAGTTTCTATATGATTCACTAAAGCACCATCACCAGCACATGGTTCTGCAAAAGCAAATTGTTTTTTGGGTAGATGTTGAACCAAAGGTTCTACAGCTTTATATGGTGTTGGATAAAAGTCTCTTTCGACTCTTTCAAAATTACTTCTTTTGCCCACTACACTGCCACATGACTAAAATTTTTCACCTTCTCAAATCTAATTGTACTTCTGAACTTATCAGCAAGTGCATCTTGTTTATGACTTATCACAAATACATTTTCTCCACTTAACGTATTTAGAATCTTTAAAAACTCATCTGTTCCTGTACCATCAAGTGAACTATCAAATATTTCATCTAGTATAAGAAGATTAGTATTTGTAGAGTTTTTCATCTTTGCAACAGCTCTCCAAGTAAAGAGTAATGCAAGGTCTATTCGCATCTTCTCACCTTCACTAAATGAAGCATAAGAAAACTCATCACGATACCTTGACTTGATAGTTTCCTCAAAGTTTTCATCTAAAGTAAAGTTGACATAGAACTCCATAGATGTAAGATACTTGTTAATTAACTTGTTCATTATTGGTAGATACTGTTTAATGATCTTAGTCTTAATACCTGTATCCTGTAGCATGTTTCTTGCAGCTTCAGCATACAACTTATCTTCTCTTAGTTTAGATTTTTGTTTATTGTAAATCTCTACCTCTTCTTTTAAATCTTTTAGTTTATCAACATCAGAAGATGTAGCACCATCAGATTCAAACTGTTTTATTTCTGTATCTAATTGTACATTGAACTTTTTAAGTTCCACTATTGAAGAATCAATTTTAGCCATAGATACTTGATTACGTCTAATTTGATCTGTAATATCTTTGATCTCAGTTTTTCTAGATGAAACCTTTTCCAACTCAACTTTAAGTTCTTTCATACCAACTTGTATTTTATCTGCTTCTGATTCTTTGTGTGTAATCATATCAGATTTAAATACTTCATCAATGTGTTGTTGACAAGTTGGACAATCTTCATTATTCTGAAAAAATCCAATCATTGAAGAATGTGTTTTATGTTTTTCCACAAGAGTAGATTGTATGTCTTTTAACTTTGTACTCTTTTTTTCTACTAGTGACTTATCTTCAATGTGAGATAGATCAGCTTCAATATCAGATTCTAATTTATCTCTTTCTTCAGTTCTTTTAGATATCTCTTCTTCATTAGTTTGAATGAGATTTTGTTTTTGTTTAATTATTTTTTCTTTGTTTTCTTGCAAGTCAGCTATATGATTTTCTTGAAAACTAATCTTTTCAGAAGTCAATTGATACTGATAATCGTTTTCACGAATATCATCTAGTATAATTTTTAATCTCTGTTTTAGAATAAGGTTCATAGTAGAAAAAATCTGAATGTCTAAAATCTCTTCCACAACATCTCTACGATGCCTAGCTTTAAGTTGCATGAATGGAATGAAGGTTGAACTACCAAGAATTACTACTTGTGTAAAAGAACGATAGTTTAGTTTTAATATTTGTTGTTCTAATATTTTTTGATAGTCACGAGCATTTGCATTTTGGTTTATCAAAATATTGTTTTGATATATCTCAAATTTATTTGGTTTAATAGAACGTACTACTTTATATTCTACACTACCAATTTGAAACTCAACTTCAACAACTGTAGAAGAGTTGTTTATTGAATTTACCATTTGCATCTTACTGATATTACGAAATGGCTTACCAAACAATCCAAAACACAATGCATCTAGTATAGTTGACTTACCAGCACCATTTTCTCCAATGATAAGAGTGGTAGGTTCTTTATCTAGTTGAATTTCTGTAAATTGATTTCCTGTAGAAAGAAAGTTTTTCCACCTCACATACTTAAAATTAATCATATTTCTAAATCTTGTGCCTCTGTATACAATTGTCTCTGTAGATTAATCAGTCTACCTTTATCTAAAGAGGTATCAAGCTCTTCAATGTATCTACTTAAAAGTGTCATTGTATCTTCTGTATTTTCAACAATATCATCTGACACAGTATTTGCATCCAAGTCAGAAAAGTCTTCTATGATCTTAACTTCGTGACAATCGGCTTTCAATACTCTATCAATAAACTGATCAAACTGATACAAGTCTTTTTTGTTTACTACAATAACTTTAACATAGTGATCTACAAGCTTGTTTACATCAAACTTGGTATAATCAGTTTGTGTGTCATCATAGTAAACTTTCTTATGAATGGTGTAAGGATTTTCTATTCTTTCTAATTCTCTTGTCTCTGTGTCAAAAACATGAAAACCTTTTCTATCGTCACAATCATTCCAGTAAAGTTCGTATGGAGCACCCAAATAAAATATTTGACCGTCATCAGATTTATGGTGGAAATGGCCAGAGAAAACAGTATCAAATTTTCTAAAACTGCTTTTACTTATTCCATGTTCATTTACTACACCTTTCATCATTTGAAATCCAGCAATCTCCAAATGACCCATACATATATCTGCTGTTGTTTCGTGTATCATACCCTCTGAGTAAATTGAATTTTGATTATTGATCCAAGGTAAAAATA
>Ga0209634_1002765_pt1 | contig 12153 bp, 8 predicted proteins | sample LinPmetageLP40_FD_184043 | JGI IMG/M metagenome (GOLD analysis project Ga0209634, IMG submission 184043) | Marine viral communities from the Pacific Ocean - LP-40 (SPAdes) (version 2) | ecosystem: Environmental > Aquatic > Marine > Oceanic | place: Pacific Ocean | collected 2010-08-26 | reverse complement strand
CAACATCCGCACAAGATAATTCAACTACATCCGCACAAGATAATTCAACTACATCCGCACAAGATAATTCAACTACATCCGCACAAGATAATTCAACAACATCCGCACAAGATAATTCAACAACATCCGCACAAGATAATTCAACAACATCCGTGCCAAATAAAAATGAAGGTGGAAGTGGTAATGAAGTTGTTTCAACATCTGCTTTGTCCCCATCAACATCTGTTTCTGCACCAACAACTACAGTTTTTGAAGAAAATACTATAGTTTCATTCTTGGTAAATATGAGTTGTAATGATAGTGAAGCAGAACAAACTAGTTTAAGAAATAATGTTAGTTATTTAATTAGTGAAGCATTAAACTTTGATAGTAATTATGATATTTCTTATAATTGTTATAATATAGAGGCTTTTAATAAGCATCACACAAGTATTATAGAAGTTGTTATTGTATTAAAAACACCATATGTAGATGAAAATAGTAAAACTAAAGTATTAAATAATTTAAATAACAGATTACAAAATGGAATTACATTAGATAACAAAATTGTATATTTGAGAAAATATAATGAGTCTGATAAATCAATGTTTAAATTTATTGTAAATAAAAAAGATTATATTGCAGTTGAACCTCCAAGTATAAAATATCAAGAAACAAATGTTAATGGTAGATTAGGAGATATTTTAAGTAAAAATGCATGTGTTATAGAAGAAAAAACATGTAATTTTGGTTATACACCATATAGTTTACTTAGATTAGATGGTATAAATCCAGATACAAATAAAAATTTTACAAAAAAAGAAAAAGAGAATCTTCTTACAAGATATGATAATAAATGTTCAACTAATAAGAAAGCTAATAAAGTTAGGTGTTGTGATCCAAATGATATTGCTTTAGATAATGTTATTGATTATTTACCTGAAAGTTTGAAACAAAAATATGATTCTGTTATAGTTGATAAATGTAATAATAGAATTACGAGTATGAAGGTTTGTAGAGGGAATAGTTGTGATAATGAAGAAGGAACACCTAGAAAACCTACTGGTTATGAATACTGTAAATTATTAAATATTAATGACAGTGATATTGATAAAAATAATGTAAATGTTGATAAATTGGTTCCAGATTGTTATAGTTCAAAATGCAGCAACAGTGGAGTATTTTTAGAAATAGATAAAATAAAAAATAAAAATGAAGTAGTAACAAAACATTATTATTTAATAGAAGCAGTTAAGAATGACAACGCAGAATTTCTTAAAGCTAATTATGAAGATAATCGAAATAACATAAATGAAATTTTACAATATGGTTATCCAGGTAATACAATTTTGCATGAAGCATTGTATTATAATGCACAACGATGTGTTGATTATATATTATCTAGAAATATTAATTTTTCAATTGTCAATAAAGATGGTAATAGTCCATTACATATAGGATGTTTAAAAGGAAGTTATGACACTGTAAATAAGTTATTAAAATTAGGAGCAAGTGCAAATTGTGCCAATAATAAAGGGGATACTTCTCTTCATAGTGCAGTAAGGTCTGGATCTTATAATACAGTATTAGTTATTTTAGATAATGGAGGAAATAGTTCATTGTTGAAGAAAAATAAATATGGAGAAATACCAGTACACAGTGCTGTTGTGGGAATAAAGCTTAATTTTAATATTGTAAAATTATTAGTTGATAATGGTTCGGAGATACATTCAATTAATAAATATGGAGAGACTGTTTTAAAAACGTTAATGAAAAATCATAAATCTGTAGCAAGAGAATCAATAAGAACATTTTTACAAAAAAAATATTATGAAAAATATGATGAAGAAGAATATAATACATATTTAGGAAAATATCCAGAATTAAGACCAATTACTATTGATACAAATGCAGATGAATCTATTGCAAAGGATTATAAAAATTATAACGATAAAAATATTAATTTTAAAGAATTAGTTAATTATAATGAAAATGAAAGAGATAGTAACTTATATATTAAGAAAAAAACTTATCTAACTAAGGATAAAATTGATGAGAAATACTTTAATGATGATAATTATGAAGCTATTGTAACACCAAATGAAAACAAAGAACAGGAACAAGAAGAAAGTATAGAAGAGTTTTCAAATTTAAATAATAATATTGAAGAATTTACAAATATTAGTTATAAAATAAATAATAAAAATAAAAATAAAAAATGTGGAATAAAAAACAATAGTGTTTTAATTATTGTATTAATATTACTTTTTATAGTAATTGCGTATATAATTAATACTAAGCTACTTAAGTAAATTAATTTTTTTTTTTAGTCTTTTTATTTATTTAAAGTTTATTTTATGATTAAATTAAGAAAATTGATTTTTAATTTTGTTAAATTACTCAATAAAAATCATGTCTAAAAATGGTAAATTCAATTACGATAAAGATAACTGGGAGATTATTTCAAAATTTATAAAAGAAAATAATTATAATTCATTAGTAAGACATCATATTGAATCTTTTGATGATTTTATGGATAATAAAGTAGAACAAATTGTTAAACAATTTAATCCACTATCAATTTATAGTGATTATGATGTAGACAAGAATATTTATAAGAATGAAATAAGAATAAAATTTGGTAGTATATATTATAATTATCCAATAATTAATGAGAATAATGGTAGCACTAAGAGGATGTATCCAAATGATGCACGGTTGCGGAACCTAACATACTCATGTAATATAAGTGTAGATTTGAATATTGAAGTCATTGAAGATCCTCAAAATGAAAAAAAAATAATTAGTAATAAAACAATTAAAAAGGTAAATATTGGAAAGATACCATTAATGGTTAGATCAAAACATTGTTTGCTTAATTCAGATACATTTGTTAATGATAACAATGACGAATGTCAATATGATTTGGGTGGTTATTTTATTGTAAATGGTAATGAAAAAGTAGTTGTTTGTCAAGAGAAAATTGCAGAGAATAAAGTATATGTATTTAAATCTAATAAGGCTAGTTCAAAATATAGTCATATTGCAGAAGTTAAATCCGTATCAAATCATGGTTTTAACACTCCTAAAAATGTAGGTGTTAAATATAGTTCAAAGGACACATTATCTGGAAGAACATTAAAGGTAACGATTCCTCATTGTAAAAATGATATTCCATTATTTATACTATTTAGAGCTTTTGGTGTAATCAGCGATAAAGATATTTTAAAGAATATTTGTTATAAATATAATGATAATCCTGAACTTTTGCAATGGTTGGAGCCCACTATTCAAGAGGGTTCAATAATTAATTCTCAGGCTGATGCATTAGAATATATTTTAAAGAGTAGTGTAATTTTGGGACAACCAAAGGATATTAGATTGACTCGCGAAAGAAAGATAATATTATTTAGAGAAATGATGGAGCGAGATGTATTGAGTCATGTTGGATTAAGTATGAGAGATAAGGCATTATATTTGGGTTATATGGTTAATAAGTTATACCTTTGTTTCACAAATAAAATAGAATATGATGATCGAGATAGCTATTGTAATAAGAGGGTTGAAACATCTGGTTATTTGATGGCGACGCTATTTAGACAATATTTTACAAAATTGGTAAAAGATATGAGAAATTCAGTAATGAAGGAGTTAAATAGTGGACCATGGAAGAATTATAATTCAACAAATCATTCTATTTCAAATGTTATTAATGATAATAATTTATATAAAATAGTTAAATCTACTACTATTGAATCTGGATTGAAATATGGTCTTGCTACAGGTAATTGGGGTATAAAAACAAATAATAGTAAGGTAGGTATTGCGCAAGTTCTTAGTAGGCTTACCTATAGTAGCACATTGTCTCATTTGCGTCGTGTCAATACTCCAACAGAAAAGACTGGTAAATTAGTGCCTCCCAGAAAGCTTCATAATTCTCAGTGGGGAATAATTTGTCCGACTGAAACTCCAGAAGGTGGATCTGTTGGTTTGGTTAAAAATCTTGCAATTATGAGTTATGTAACAATAGGAAGCAATATTGATATTATATTTGGAATTTTAGATAAAATAGATACTATCCAAAAAGTATCAGAATTAGATGTAGTTGATATTTATGATAAAGTAAAAATATTTGTAAATGGCACTTTTAATTATGTAACAGAAAATATTAAGGATATTTATGAGAAACTTATCTACTATAAGCGCACTGGTATGATTAATATTTACACATCAATTTCATTTAATTCGACACTAAATGAAATTAACATATATTGTGATGCGGGACGGTGTTGTAGGCCATTGTATATTTTGGATAAAAATAATTTAAGAATTACAAAAGCAGATATTAATAAATTATCATCTGGTAAATATTCGTTTAATAATTTACTAGTAAAGTCAATAAATCAAGAAAATGTATTTTCAATTGATAATAGTGAATCAGATTTTGTTGCGCCAAAAATTGAAGAAGGTTGTATTGAATATATTGATAGTGAAGAATCTCATTTCAAATTGATTTGTATGAATGGGAATGATTTGAAGAAAAGTAAAATACAGTATTCTCATTGTGAAATTCATCCTTCATTGATTCTTGGGGTTCTAGCATCTATGATTCCATTTTCAAATCACAATCAATCTCCTAGAAATACATATCAATCTGCTATGGGTAAACAAGCTATGGGAATTTATATGACAAATTTCAGAAAACGTATGGATACAATGGGTCATATCTTGTATTATCCAAATAAGCCACTAGTTAATACACGTATTGGTTCTTTGTTGCCTTCCAATAATGTTCCAAATGGCTTAAATGTTATTGTAGCAATTGCATGTTATGGTGGTTATAATCAAGAGGATTCAGTTTTGCTTAATAGAGGTTCAGTAGAGAGAGGCTTATTTAGTTCAACATTTTATAGAACATACAAGGATGACGAAAAGAAAATTCAATCATCTGGTCAAGAAGAGAAATTTACAAAACCGGATCCAAATTTGACAAAGGGTATGAAACCTGGTCATTATGAAAAATTAAATGCAAATGGGTTTGTAGATATTAATAAACATGTTAATTCAAATGATATTATTATTGGTAAGGTAATGCCAATAAAAAATAAAGATAAAAATGAAAAATTCATTTATAAAGATAGTAGCACATTTTTGAGAAATAATGAATCTGGATTTATTGATAAAATTTACACAAATAGAAATGGAGAAGGTCATAAATTTTGTAAGGTAAGAGTAAGGTCTGTAAGAATACCAAAGATTGGTGATAAATTTTCATCGCGGCATGGACAAAAGGGAACTTGTGGTATGATAATTAATGAAGAGGATATGCCATTTACAAAAGATGGTATTAGACCAGATATTATTGTAAATCCACATGCAATTCCTAGCAGAATGACAATTGCTCAATTGATTGAGTGTATTATGGGTAAAGCTTGTTCACTTACAGGCTGCTATGGCGATGGGACACCATTTATGAATACTACTGTTGAAAGTATTTCAAAGATTTTGGAGATGAATAATTTTGAGAGAAATGGAAATGAAGTATTATATAATGGTTTCAATGGTAAACAAATGGATTGCAATATATTTATTGGTCCAACATACTATCAGAGACTGAAGCACATGGTTGAAGATAAAATACATTCAAGAGAAACTGGTCCTATGGTATTGCTTACAAGACAGCCGGCAGAAGGTAGAGCTAGAGATGGTGGTTTGAGATTTGGAGAAATGGAGCGTGATTGTATGATTTCTCATGGCAGTTTGCAATTCTTGAAGGAAAGAATGGTAGATGTGTCAGATAACTACAGAGCATTTGTGTGTAATACTTGTGGTCTTATCAGTTCAGTAAATCCAGATAAAAATATTTATAAATGTGGACAATGTAAAAATTATATTGATTTCTCAGAAGTGAGAATACCATATGCTTGCAAGTTATTGATTCAAGAACTTTCGTCAATGTGTATTGCTCCTAGAATTAAAACAAATACCTAATTTCTATAATTTATTTAAAATTATGTCTTTATATTTACAGAATTCTTGGTATTCAAATTGAATTTCCCCATTTTCATGTAATTCTTTAATATCCCCAAAAATTTCAGTTACTTTACTCTTAACAACACTATTAAATTTAGGTATAAATCCGTATTTTGGATTTAAAAGTATATTTATATTTTTAATAATTTTTTTATAAATGTCATTTACAATTAATAGTCGTTCTCTTTTCCCTAAGGTTAAGCTACATTCCAATAACTTTTTCTTAATATAATCAACAAAAATTTTTTTTTTTTCTTTTTCTGAAATTGTTATTAGGGATGTTCTATCTCTTAAAACAATATTTTGATATTCTTGTCTACAATATGGACAATTATGTATTGTTGCATTATTCTGTTCACAATTATTTAAACACTTATGATGAAATTTATGACCACAATGAAGTGTTCGATGTATTTTTCCAATATTGTCGTAACAAATTGGACAAATTGTTTCAGCTGACATCAATGGATTAGTTTACTATAACAAATAATTAAAAAAATATTTATATTTTATTTCAATTTTATTGTATTTAAATAAGTATTATTTGACTATAAATAGCACATGATAATGTTCAATTGTATTCACACTTTTATTTGCTACATTATTCTTGAATATAATATAATCTTGTATATCTAAATCAAGTTTCAACATATTTTCACTTAAAAATTTAGTTAATTTTCTCTCGTTTATTTTTTTTTTATTTTGAGGATTTATCCATAACAAATAATGCAAAATAGATCCTTTTTCACAATCAAATTTATAAGGAAAGTCATTTTCTTTAAAAACCAGATTTTCGTTATTTGCAAACAATGTTTCTATAAGATGTTTATAAACATCTGAAATATTAGATTTAAAGCGCATATATCTATCTTGCACTTCTTGTGTTCTTCCAAAAGTAAACATATTATCTCTGCAATTTATCTCCTTTTTTATAAAAGTCCAATAATCCATACTTTGGGTTTGTGACTATTAATATTTAATTTGAAAATAAATCTCAATTTTTTTTCAATATATATATTAATGAGAAAAACTAGATTAAATAGAAGAATCAATGCTGTAAGAAAAAATATTTTTGTAAAGAAACATCTTCTTAATAAATTAGAAAAAATTAAAACAGATAGAAAGGGACAAGCACCTTCTAGACCAGTAAAAAGACAAAGAACATCAATTAGAAGACCATCAAGATTAATTAGAAGACCATCAAGATTAATTAGAAGACCATCAAGATTAATTAGAAGACCATCAAGATCAATTAGAAGTCCATCAAGATCAATTAGAAGTTATAGAAAAACTATACCAATGAATTCATTAAAATTACCATATATGAAAAAAATTCGTAAATTAAATGATATATTTCCAAAATCACGTAATAATTTAGATAATATGTCAAATAATATGTCAAATAATATGTCAAATAATACTTGTAATTACAAAAATTTTCATGAAGAACATATTGAAATACCAGACAATTATCCAGGTGATTTATGGGTTCACCATAATTTAGTTGTTGACAGAGATAAACCACTTGAATATTTTGACGAAGACTACCTCAAAGAGGTTTATGAAAATCATAGAAAGATTTGCTATGGCGTTTAATTAATATAAAATACTAAGTCACAAGGATTTATAACTTGTAATATATTTTTCTTATCTAATTTTTTATTACATTTAAAATTGGTTATATTCAATTTATTATTTTTTATAAGGTTATATGTAAAACTTGCAACCAAAAATATTGCAAGTTCTTTTCCAGGGCATTTTTGAGGCCCTTGGCTAAAGGATATAGAATAATATGAATCTTCTAATTTAGAATCCCATCGTTCGGGTATATATTCATTATGATTAATATATTTTTCTTTTGTTCTTAGAACTGGATTTGTTAAAATAAGAAATTGTGTTCCTTTTTTGAATTTATTTTTTTCATCAAATGATATATCTTGTTCCAATGTTCTAAACATTGAAATAACAGGACTATTTAATCTTAAAGTTTCCAATATACATTTTCTCATATATTTTAAGTCAAATACTGAATTATTATTTACTTCTAATATTAATTCTTGGAAAACATCTAAATGATTGCATAATAAACACAATAATCTTGGTATAGTTGTTATAAACAAACCAGCTATAGGGAATATAAAGTGTGGTATTTGATGAAATACTTCTTCTTTATTTTGTGAGTTTTGTAAACATAAAGATATTAATGAATGTTTATTAGGATTATTTAAATAATGATATATAGTATTTTTATAGTTATTATAAATTTTATTGTCAATTTTTAATCTTTTATAAAGTGATGATATTTTATTTGCTTCAGAAAATAAGTTAAGAACATCTTCATTAATATTTGAAATTTTTGTATTAAATATAATTCTTGCCATTATTTCTCTCCCCATATTTCTAAATTTTTCAAAATCAATTTCTTTATAATTAAATTTTGTCAACTTGTCCATATAATTATTGTATAATCCTCCATATCTATGAACCTTATTATTATCTAATGCATAATCATTTATTTCCCTTCGTTTTTTCCAAGGACAACCACTACTAACTCCTACATTTTTACTCATAAATGTTGAAAAAAGCTTCTTTTTTAATGATCCTACATTAAATAGGTCTGGTGAATTATTTAAAATAAATTTAATATGATTAATATTTGTAACTAAATAAAAATCTGTATTAAATACATTTACCTTTGCAAAATTCCCATATTCCCTTTTCAATTTATTATAAATATTTATTCCCGAACCATCACTAAAAAACATATCACTTATTTTATACCAAAAACAATTTGGCGATACTAATCCTCTTAGAAACACCAATCGAGTCATGATATTAATACGAATATGATCATTGTGAAACAAAACGACAAATATTATTAAAATAGATAATATAAAAATTAATGTTTTTTTCATTAAATTAATTATATATAAAAATAAGAATTATATTGTAAATCAATAAATTAAAATCAAAATTAAAAATTTGTTTCTAGTGTTCTAATAATTAGATTCCAAATTAACATATATTTTATAAATATTCCAATGTAATAAACTACCCACTCCTTTTTAGTATGACTATATGTTTTATAATAAGTAGATATACTCATAACTATTAAAGATGTTAGTATTGATATTCCAATAAATCTTTGGTTATTTGTTAAATTAAATTTTTGTGCAACAATAAATGATAAAACATTCCATAACCCAAACCAAAATGGAGCAATTAAACTATAATTAAAATAACTATAATTTTTATCTTTTGAATATTGAACAGCTAAATAAAATGGCAATACTGTCAAAATATTTGCACCACATAAAAACTGTTTAAGACACATTATTATTATATTAAAATAAAATATTTACAATACATAAATCTTACTTTCTTCTAAACTTGGTTTATACATAAACATAATAATTAAATTATTTCGTTGATTTGAATTGTGACTATATAATCCCATATTTTCTATAATATATTCTTTATTTAAAATAATATTTTCCACTTTTATTGTGTGTATCTTATTATCAAAATGTTTTAACTCAAAACTATAATCCATATTTGATTTTATATCCTCCATCTCTACATATTTTATATACAATAGATCAAAATCATTAATTATTTTATATCCTCTTAAATCTTTTGGAATTATGTTTAAATAAATATTTCCAGGTATATATTTATCATATTCATCACTTTGTCTAGGAAACATAATATTTTTATATTTACAATTAAAAGTAAGAGGTATTTCTGTGTCAAAAATTTTCATTCCATTACATTCATTACAAAGTTCAAACTTTTCATCAAGATTAAATCCAATACCTAAACATGCCTTGCATTTTCTTTTTCTCTTAATAGTAATAGTTTTTTCAATATTGTGATATATATCAAACAATTCTATTTTAGCATTAATTGTAAGAGAATCAGTTTTAGGAAGTTTCTTTTTAGTTTCTTCAAAATATCTTGACATTAATATTACTTCTTTTAGAAGATTGCTAGTGATACTTTCCATATTTATATTTGAAAAAAAATTTTTAAAAATATTTCCTTTGTTTAATAAATTATTCAAATTATTGAAATTACCGAAATTACTGAAATTACTGAAATTACTGAAATTACTGAAATTAGAAAAGGAATTCATATTGTATTTTCCATTGCATTGCAGTAATATAGTATATGCCTTAGAAATTTCCTTAAATTTTTTTTCAGAATCATCAATATTATTTCTATTTCTATCGGGATGATATTTCAAAGCTAAAATACGATATGCCTTTTTAATTTCTTCTAATGAACATTTTTCATGAACATTTAATATTTTGTATGGATTGTAGTCATTCATTATTCCCTAAATATTAGTTCTATTCAATATTTAAATAAATTCCCATATAAAAAAATTGATTTTTTTTTTACACTTAAAAGATTATTATGAATATTACTTAAGACTTATAACTTAAAATTAAATTATGACTGAAAATGAGACCTTAAAGAACATGAGTATACCAATTCCATCTAATCTTCGTATTTCGACACATACTGCTACTTGTAAAATTTCAAGTGAAATAAAGTTAGAAATTGTTGCAGAAAAACTTGATATTGATACAAATATTATTTATATTGAATATGCCGATATAGTTGAAAAGGGAGTTAATATAAAAACTATTTCAAAAAAAGCAAAAGAAAAGAAAAAGGTATTCTATAACCAAATTACAATTATTGTCCAACCATTCAAAAACCGATACAATAATATTAAACTGTTTAATAATGGAGCTGTGTCAATGACAGGATTGAAAAACTTTGACGAAGGTGAAAAATCTATAAAAATTTTAATTGATAAAATTTCTAAACTTTCTGGTTATGTTTTTAAGGAATTAGATAATAAGTTTATTAACAATAAAAATTTGGAGATTGAAGATAAAAGTTCAATATCTTGTGGATATTGTGCAAAAAAGTTTAATCATAATATGATGAAAATGGCATCTTGTGGTTGTTACTTTAGTAATGTATGTGTTAAAGAAAATAAAGCAGTTGTAGATGGTAAATGTGTTAAATGTTCAAAAACATTACTTGAAGATGCCATAACAGATAAAAATTGTAAAATCAATAATTATAAGATAGTATTAATTAATAGTGATTATTTTGTAGGATTTGAAATTAAGCGAGATGAATTGCATAAAATTCTAGTAAACAATTATAATATATATTCTTCATATGAACCGTGTATTTATCCTGGAGTAAATAGTAAATTTTATTGGAATACAGATTATAAGGATCTACCATTTACAGGAAAGTGTTATTGTAATAACTTTTGTAATGGTAAGGGTTGCGGTGAAGGTGATGGAAATTGTAAAAAGATTACTATATCAATATTTCAAAGTGGAAGTGTAATTATTACTGGAGGGAGAAGTATGGAGCAAATTGTTGATGCATATAATTTTATTAATAAAGTTTTTAAGGAAAATTATAGTGAAATTAAGAAGGTGAATGCTCCATTTTTAGAGAAAGAAGAATTGAAGCCTGCATTGAGTTCAAAAAAGAAAACAATTAAAATCAAAATGGCAAATATAAAAAATTATCCAAATCAAGAATTTGTGAAATCTTTGTTGGAGCAATATTCTTCTTAATTCTTATTCATTAATCATTATCCATTAATCATTATCCATTAATCATTATCCATTAATCATTATTCATTAATTGTTAATTAGTTGTATTGTGGTATTATTGAAAACATTATAATACAATATACAATAAATGCAACGAAAAATACTATCATGTAAATATGTTCAAAATAATTTATCATTTTTTCACAATCTTCTTTAATAGTATCTGTATTATCATCGGTTTCTATCAATTCTTGATTACTATTATTATTAAATACTTCAACGTTTCTTCTTCTAACACTTTCTCTATAAGAAGTTGTTCTAAGCATATAATTTTTATTTTCTATATCATTTTTTATTTCTGAATTATTATTTTGATTAACATTTGTCAATGTATTAATAGCTGTTTCGAATTCTTGATTATTATTTTGAATATTATTTTGATTATTTTGAATATTATTTTCGATATCTTTATTAGTTTGTTTTTTACATGTTTCAAACCTCTTAAAAAAATTATGTAATTTTATTATTATTCTATTTGTTGTAGTAT
>Ga0209634_1002764_pt1 | contig 12154 bp, 10 predicted proteins | sample LinPmetageLP40_FD_184043 | JGI IMG/M metagenome (GOLD analysis project Ga0209634, IMG submission 184043) | Marine viral communities from the Pacific Ocean - LP-40 (SPAdes) (version 2) | ecosystem: Environmental > Aquatic > Marine > Oceanic | place: Pacific Ocean | collected 2010-08-26 | reverse complement strand
AAAAGCGGTGCAGATCCACGGCGGTAACGGCATCACCAAGGAATTTCCCGTCGAACGCCACTTCCGCAATGCGAAAGTCATGCCGATCCCGGATGGCACCACCGAGATTCAGAAGCTGGTGATCGGGCGGAACCTGACAGGGTTGAACGCGTTCTGAAAGCGATTCCTGCCCTGACAATGTAGGACCGCGCAAGTGACAAGGTTCGCGCGGCAGCGCGCACCTGCCACAGACGGCGTCGGGCCTTTGGCCCGTGCACATCGGGTTCTCCGTTTATCGAAGGGCGATTGCAGCTTCATGCGATTGCGCTGGCCGAAACCAATGTGGTGTTCTCACAAGCGGATGCTGGATCGCCTGGTTCTGACCGATCGGACGGCCGAACACGATGCGTTCGCGCGCATAGGCCGCCGCATTTTCCAGAACGTACATCCCGAACCCGACCTCTGCCGAAGCGACGACAATCCGCTCGGCGTTCCGTCCGTGCAGCAGGACCTTGAAGCACGGCGACGCGCAAAGGTGAATATGTGCGTGGTGTCAAGGACGACGTCCGGTTCAGTGACGCCAAAGCAGGAGCGGTGTGCCCCCCGGATCAGCGGCCGCAGCATCCGGGCCTTCCGTTCGTCGGTGCCAAAGCCGACCACAGGTTGCAGCCCGAAAATGTTGATCTGCACCGCAGAATTGGCCGCCGCACCGTAGCGCCCGATCTCCTGCATGACCAGAGATGCCTTGTTGATGCCGGGACCCGATCCGCCACTGCTCTTCCATGGTCACGCCATAGAAGCCGCCCTTTGCGATCTCGGCGGTGAAAACGTCGCAGCGGATATGGGCGATATGGGCTATGACCGGTCGGCCTTCGGGATCAAACAGGCGCGAGACGACACGGGCCACCGGCTCGCTGAAGGTGACGCCCAGCAAGTGGGCGGTGGCGACATCGGCCCGGACGATAGTGATGATCTGGTAGCCCGACAGGTCCGTCAGGCCGGTATGATCGCGCGACAGTTGCGAATAAAGCTGCGTTTCGTCGGCACCCTCGGGCAGCATGTCAAAATAGTGCTGCGGCAACCACAGATCGGCCAGCGAATAGGGCTGCGCCTTGGTATAATGGCGCTTGCGCACATGAAGCTGCGGCGTTTCCATCCCCGTCAGGTCGCGGCCAAGATCGGAAAGCGCCAGCGGATCGTGGGCGGGCGCGCGCGGCTTGATCTGCTCGGCCTGCGCGATGACAAAGATGCGCAGTCCGAGTGCGCTTTCGATCAGGCCCGCACTGCGCAGAACCCCCAAGGCCTGACGGACGGCCCCGTTCCTGTGTGGGACTGGGCAACCAAAGACGCTCAGATCCCTGCCGGTGGGCACGTCTACTTCGACTCTCAGCCCGGCTGCTCGTTATGCGGCTGAGATCCGGGCCAACCGTGCATAGGTTCGGCAACGTCGATCCCGACTCTGAAGACACATTGATATGGTACGAAAGCGGGCGAATTGGGTCAAACTTGCCGCACGGCGTTACCACCGAGCATAGCCACATCCGAGGATGGGAACCCGCGGTGGTGTAGCAAACCCGGTCAGCTGATCCGTGCGTTCATCCAATTCAGAACCGAAGCCACGTCTGCGACCGGTGAGGTTTGGCCGCATCAAATGACGGGCCGCACTAAATGGATCTATAGCGTGATCGTCGACTGCAGACCTGCTCGTGTCCATTCGAGACCCATCTTTGGTAAGGGTGTATCTGAAATCACGACAGACGGGATCCCGATGATCCACAGACTCTTGGATCATGACCTTTCTTTCCCAGATTCCGAACAATTTCTTCACGCATGATCTTAACAATCTCGTTTTCGGATCGCAGGATGACATCCGTTGGGGCACCAACCCCGACGGCGAAAAGACGAGAACTCTGGTGGCTGGGGAAAGGCATGGAGATCAATCCCGCGCCTTTGACAACTTGATCGGTGGAAAGATAGTACCCCTTGGCGCGGGTCTGGGCCAACGAGGCGACGAAGGCCTTCACGTCCACTGCCGGTTCGTCGGGCGCACGGTAGGCATTGATTCTTCGCAACAGACGGCACACTTCTTCATCGCTGAAGCGGCTCATCAGAACCCGCCCAAGCCCCGAAATTCCCAGCGGTCGTCGCGTGCCAAGTGAAATGTGGTGGATCGGCGACTTTTTCGGACGGATCAGGTGCACATATTCCGCGTCGTCACCGTTCTTGGTTGCCAGGACCACCACATGCCGGGTCCGTTCCGAAATAGCCTTCAGCAGCCGCTGAATGATGCCTTCACCGAACAGGTCGGGATTCATCCATGACCCCAAAAGCGGAACCCGCTCGGTGGGGAAATAGCTCTTCCGTTTAGCGTCGTGGGTCAGGAACCCCAACTCGACCAAACTTTTCAGGAGCGCCGAGGTGCTCGATTGCGGATACCCCAATTCCTTGGAGACCTCCACGACCGATAGCGGTCGACGAACCTCGTCGAAATACACCAAGGTCTGGCATGTGCGCGCGACCGATTTCACAATGGGGGTCCCGCGTGCCTTCACCGAAGCCCGATGCGCGTCATCCATAATCCCCTCCCGGCATACTATTATATGAACAGTATTCAGAAAGTAGAATGGCGGCGGATGTAATTTCTGTCAACTGTTAGAAAATTACACAAAGCCCGCCACATGCGTCGGAGGCTCGAGAAGGTGTCGGGTACGGGTGTCAGTTGCCTCCTCTCCTCGTGGGGATAATTACGCCATCTGCGGCCACGGCGCCTTGGCCACTCGGACCGATGATCAACGGGTTGACGTCAATGGTCTCAAGCGCGGCGCCGTGATGGGCCGCAAAGGCTGACAGGCGCGCGAGCGCGTCGGCGAGCGCGTCGATGTCGCGTTCGGGCGCGCCGCGGAATGCGTCCAGCAGCTTGCGACCGTGGATTTCGTCGATCATACGACGCGCTTCGGCGGGGCCGAAAGGGGCAACCCGGAAGGACACGTCCCCCAGGGCCTCGACCAGCACCCCGCCCAGACCGAACATCACCACCGGCCCGAATGCCGGATCCTGGGTCACGCCGAGTATAGCCTCCAGCCCCGGTGCGGCCTGTTCTGCCACAACCAGCCCGTCGATCCGCGCATCGGGCGCTTTCTCTGACGCCAGTTCCAGTATACGCGCCCCGGCAGAGCGGACCTCTTCGACCGAGCGCAGGTTCAGCGCCACGCCACCGATATCGGATTTATGCAGGATGTCAGGCGAGGCAATCTTGAGCACGATCGGAAAGCCTATCTCCTGCGCCGCCTCGGCTGCCGCTTCCGGGGTCTTGGCCAGAATTTCGCGCACGATCCCGATGCCGGCCTCGGCAAGCAGCGCCTTGGCCTCGATCTCGTTCACCATGCCGTCCGGCAACGGCGACAGGTCCGGCAGTTCGGGTATCGGGTCGTCTTCGCCCGCGCGCGCAAAGGATTTGGCGAAATAGCGCAATGCGGCCATCGCGCGGACCGCACGGGTCGGTTCCTCGAACACGATGAACCCCGACTTTTCATATGCGGCACGACCCTCGGGTTCGGTCAGCGAGCAGAACAGCATCGGCCTGCCGGGGTACTTCTCGCGGATGCGCTCCAGCCCGGTCCGGATGGCTTCGTTCATGTCGGCAACAAGACCGACCGTGGACATGAAGATGATGGCACCGTCAATTTCGCCGTCGCCAAACAACACATCCATGTTGGTTTCCAGCAGGTCGATCTGGTTCACCAATTGCGCCGTCACATCGACGGGGTTTCGGACACCGGCGAAGGGCAACACCGCTTTCAGCTTTTTCTGCGCATGATCGGGAAGCGCGGGCACATCCAGCTTCAGTTTCTCTGCCTCGTCGGCCATCAGCACCCCAACGCCACCGGACACCGTCACGAGGCCCAGCCGGTCGCCCTGCATCATCGACGCGGATTCGGCGCAGGCATAGGTCACATCGAACATTTCGTCGACAGAGTGCGCCCGGTAGACACCGTATTGCCGGAAAGCCGCGTCATAGACCGCGTCGGACCCTGCCAGTGACGCGGTATGCGACTGTGCGGCTTCGGCGCCAACCGCGCTGCGTCCGACCTTCATCATGACCACTGGCTTTTCGCGGGCACGGGCGAGTTCAAGAGCCTCGACCAGCCTGTCGCGGTCGGTCGCGCCTTCGAGATAGCCCATGATCACGCGGGTTTCGTCATCCTGCGCGCAATAGGCTACGGCATCGGCGAAATCGACGTCGCAGGAATTGCCCGTCGTCGCCCACAGGTTAACGCCCAGTCCGCGCATCCTGACGAGCGTCATGCAGTACGACCCGAAGGCCCCGCTCTGGCTGACGATTGACACGCCGCCGGGTTTGGGCAGGTACTTTTCAACCCCCGGCGTGAAGGTCGCGTAAAGGTTGTGGCGGACGTTGGCGATGCCAAGGCAGTTCGGCCCGACAAGCCGCATACCGCCTTCGCGCGCGATATCGACCATGCGCGCCTGAAGCGCTGCACCTTCGTCATTGACCTCGGAGAACCCCGAGCTGAAGATCACCGCGCCGCGCACGCCGCGCGCCGCGCAATCCTCGACCGCCTGAACCGCCAGCCGCGCAGGCAACGCGATTACCGCCAGATCCGGTGTCGTCGGAGCCTCGGTGATCGACGGATATGCCGTCAGCCCCTGCACCTTGGACGTTTTCGGGTTTATCGGCAGGATCGTACCGTCGAACCCATGCCGCCTGAGAAAATCCACCGGTCGTCCGCCGATGCGTTTGGGATCACTCGACGCGCCGATCACGGCAACAGAACGAGGGGCGAAAATGGCATCCATTCCGTCAATTCGCATGGGTTTTCCTTTGATGTTCGTATTAATAGGATTTCGGCAGGCCAAGCGCGTGCTCCGCAATGAACGACAACACCAGTTGCGGTGTGACCGGCGCGATGCGGAACAGGATGGCTTCGCGCACCAGACGCTCGACATGGTATTCCTTGGCATATCCGAAACCGCCGAATGTCAGCTGCGCGGTCTGCGTCGCCTTCACCGCCGCTTCGCCGGCCAGGTATTTGCCCGCATTTGCTTCGTTTCCACACGGCTTGCCAGCATCGTAAAGCGCGCCGGCGTTCATTGCCATGAGGTTGGCCGCTTCCAGTTCGGCCCAGCAGGCGGCCAAGGGGTGCTGCACACCCTGGTTCTGGCCGATCGGCCTGCCAAACACGACACGCTCATTGGCGTAATCCGCAGCGCGGCGCAGCGCGTTGCGCCCGATGCCAACTGCTTCGGCGGCAATCAGAACCCTTTCGGGGTTCAACCCGTGCAGGATCTGGCGAAAGCCCTGACCTTCCTCGCCGATCAGATCCTCGGCCGGAATCGGCAGCCCGTCGATGAACAGCTCGTTTGAATCGACACATTTGCGGCCCATCTTCTCGATCTCGCGCACCGTGACGAATGTCCGGTCGAGATCGGTGTAGAACAGGCTCAGGCCTTCGGTCGGTTTCTTGACCTCTTCCAGCGGCGTGGTACGCGCCAAGAGCAGGATCTTGTCGGCAATCTGGGCGGTCGAAATCCAGACCTTCTGCCCGTGCACGACATAGCGGTCGCCCTGACGCACGGCACGGGTCTTCAGCTTGGTCGTGTCCAGGCCGGTGGTTGGTTCGGTCACGCCGAAACAGGCCCGTTGCGCGCCGGCCACCAGCGGCGGAAGGTGCTTTTTCTTCTGGTCGTCGGTGCCGAATTTGACAACGGGATTGAGTCCGAAGATGTTCATGTGCACCGCCGAGGCCGCGCTGTTGCCGCCCCCTGATTCCGCGATGGCCTGCATCATGATGGCCGCATCGACGATGCCCAGACCGGCGCCGCCGTACTCTTCGGGGATGGCGATGCCCAGCCAGCCATCGCGGGCCAACTTTTGATGCAATTCGTGCGGGAATCCACCCTCGCGGTCCCGGTCTAGCCAAAATTCATCATCGAACTCTTCGCAAATCCGAAAGATCGCGTCCCGAATTCCCTGCTGCTCCGATGTCATTTGATAGGTCATGATTTTTCTCCTTCATTCTCGCGGACCCCGATCAGGAGTCCGGCTCGCCAACCGTGCCATTATCAATCAACGCGGCAATCTGTTCGGGGTCGAAACCAAGCTCTTCCAGCACCGCACGGCTGTCGGCCCCCAGTTCGCCGCGTCCGAGCCAGCGCAATCGTCCCGGCGTCTTGTCCAGCTTTGGCACGGGTCCGACGACCCTCGTGTCGTCTCCCTCGACCCCAACGATGTCGCCGCGCGCCGCGATCTGCGGATCGGCCAGGATGTCATCGACGTCATAGACCATCGCCGCCACGGCATCGTGGGACTTGAAGATGTCGATCGCTTTCTGCGCGTCATGCTGTGCCACGAATGCGCCGAGCCGGTCGACGATCTCTTCCGTATGATCCGCAAAGCCATCCAAGCTTTGGAATTGCGGCTGTTCAGCCCATTCCTGTCCGCCCGCGGCTTCCAATAGGCGTCGCCCGGTCGCCGCGCTGCCTGCGCTGACCGTGACCCACTTCCCGTCCCGAGCGCGGAATACGCCCGCCGGGGCGTAGGCGTTGGGAGCCTGAAGCCCGTTTCGATCAACCGGCAGGCCCGCGCCGGTCCGCGTTGGAACGTGATAGTCGATCAGACGCAACAGCGGCTCGAAGATGGCCAGATCCACCACCTGCCCCCGGGCGCTGCCGTTGTGCACCGCATGAAGCGCCATCATCGCGCCGTAGGCCGCCATAAGGCCAGTGGTTGAATCTGCCGCCGGAAAGCCGGGGTGCATCGGTGCGTTGTCGGCAAAGCCGGTCATGTTGGCCAGTCCGCTCATGGCCTCGCCGGCTCGACCGAAACCGGGCCAGGAGGACCGCGGCCCGGTCTGGCCATAGCCCGAGATCCGCACGATCACCAGATCCGGGTTCCATTCATGCAAGACCTCCGGCGCCAATCCCGCTCTTTCAAGCACACCGGGGCGAAAGTTCTCGATCAGAACCTGCGCGTTTTCGACCAGGCGGCGCAGAACCTCGCGGCCCTCGTCGGTCTTCCAATCCAGCGCCACCAGCCGCTTGTTTCTCGCCAGTGTTTTCCACCAGACACCTACACCATCCTTGGCGCGCGCGCTCAGAACCCGCAGCATGTCGCCCTGCCCCGGTCGTTCGATCTTGATCACCTCGGCACCGAAATCGGAGAGCAGCGCGCCGCACATCGGCGCGGCAATCACATGCCCCAGTTCAATCACCCTGAGATCGCTCAGCGGCCCGTCTTTTACCTTCATTCGGTCGTCTCCCAGATTGTCATTTCCCGGTCGTCAAGCCCCAACCTCTAGGTTCAGCGCTCTCAGTCTCCCCGGAACCGAAATACATTGCGAGAATAATCGAACGCCCGTTAGATCTTTGGAAAAGGCAACGACGTTTTCACTTGACGGAGGAAGAAATGGTTGAGTTAGACACGAATCGAATGGCTGAGCGCCGACGCACGGTTGCACAGGCATTGGACGGTCTGTTCGATCCGGGTACCATCGCCGTGGTCGGGGCGTCCCGCACCAGGGGCAAGCTCGGACAAGCCGTGCTGGCGCTGCTGAAGAGCAACGGCTATCGCGGCAGGATCATCCCGGTGAACCCTTCGGGCGGCGAGATCGAGGGCCTTGAGGCTGTACGCAGCCTGGAAGAGATCGACGGTCCGATTGACGTGGTCGTTCTGGCCACCCCGGTCGGTGTTGCACTTGATGCGCTGGAAAACTGCACGCGGCTCGATGTCAAAGTCGTGGTCGGGGTGACGTCGGGGTTTTCGGAAGCCGGGGAAGACGGGCAGGAAAACGAACTGCGATTGCGCAGGATCATGCAGAACGCACCCTTTCGCCTGGTCGGACCGAACTGCGAAGGCGTGGTGCGCCCCGCGTCGGACCTGCAACTGACCTTCAGCCCCATGTTCAACGACCTCCGCCCCGGCCCGGTAGCGATAATCTCCCAATCCGGCGCGCTTGCGGGTCTTATGGCGCTGCGCCTGGGCGAACGCGGCGTGGGGATCAATGCCATCGTCTCCAGCGGTAACGAAACCGATCTGACGGCGGCAGATCTGCTCGACTACCTGGGAAACGACCCGCAGACGCGTGTGGTTCTGTGCTATGTCGAGGAACTGCGCGACGGGCGTCGGTTCGTCGAAGTTGCACGCCAACTGGCAAAGGCAGGCAAACACGTCGTTGCGGTCAAGGGCGGGCGCAGCCGCGCCGGATCGCGCGCGGTCCAGTCGCATACCGGCGCGATGGCCGGAGACGACCGGGTGATCAGCGCGGTGTTTCGTGAAACCGGGGTAATCCGCGCGCGCGAGTCCGTGGCCGCTGTCGATGCCGTCACGGCGCTCGCCGCGGGGCGGCGGCCTGCCGGCAACCGGGTCGGCATCATCTCTGTCACCGGCGGGCTTGGCGTCGAGATGACCGATCTGGCCGAAAGCGCGGGGTTCGAGGTGCCGGTGCTGGCCGAGGCGACGCAGACCGCGCTATCGCGCTATGTGCCGTTCTACGGGTCGGTCTCGAACCCGGTCGACCTGACCGGCGTGGTTCTGGCGAATCCCACCTATGTGGGTCGCTGTCTGGAGGCCGTTGCCGATGATCCGGGCGTCGATATCGCTATCGCAATCATCACATTTGTGCCGGATCAACAGTTCATCGAAGCCTTGGCCGAAGCGTTCGACAGCACCGGCAAGCCGATCCTGATCGTCTGGACCGGCGCTGCGCGCAGTAATGCCTCGGGCGAGGCGCTGCGCGAACGGGCTGTTCCGGTGTATGATTCGCCCGCGCGGGCGGCGTCGGGCCTTGCGGCGCTGGCAGCCACGACGGGAGAAGTATCATGACCCCCAGAGAAACACTGGAAAGCTGGCACCGTGCCGGGCGCAAAGTGGTGCACGAGGCCGACGCGAAGGACCTGCTGCAGCGGATCGGCATACCGGTGCCAAAACGCAACCCCGCCGAAGGGCGCTGTGTCGCCAAGCTGTGTCACGACGACTATCCGCATAAATCCGATCATGGCCTTGTCCGGCTGGGGCTCTCGCCCGAAGAGGCGAAGCGAGCCACCACCGAAATGGCGCAACGGTTCCCGGGCGGCACGACGCTGATCGAGGAAATGGAAGACGGGTCCGTGGCCGAATGGATCATCGGCTGTAAACGCGACGACACTTTTGGCCCGATCGTTCTGGCCGGTCCCGGCGGCATTCTGGTGGAACTGATCGACACGGCCGAAATCCGGCTCGCTCCGGCAAAGCCACAAACCGCCGAATCTATGGTGCGCTCGGGTCCGGGCGCCAGGATGCTGGCTGGCCTGCGCGGCGCGGAACCGGCCGACCGGGGGGGCCTGGCGGACCTGATTTCGCGCATATCTGTTTTCTTCGCCGAAAACGCCGATCTGATCTCGGAAATTGAAATCAACCCTGTGATGGTTCGGGCGGACGGGAAAGGTTTGGTCGCTGCCGATGCCTTGATCGTGTTGTCACCTAACGCGGATGAACAGGAGAGTTAAACGTGATACGTCACCCTTTCGGAGAGTTGTCACTGGGCCAGACCGGCGTGTCGAGCGGGCGAACGATGACGGAAACCGATGTCGTTAATTTCTGCATGCTTACCGGGAACTGGCTTGAACTGCATTCCAACATTGAGCATGCCAAGGAGGCGATCTACGGCCAGCGTCTTGTTCAGGGCAGCCTCGTGTTTTCCATCGTCAATGCGATGATCCCCTTCGACAGCTCCGTGCTCGCCGCCTTCTACGGCTGCGACAAGCTGCGCTTTCTGCGGCCGACCTTCATCAACGACACCCTCTGGGCGCGCGTGGAAATCGTCAATCTGAAGGACCATGACGAAAAGCACGGCGTCGTGACCAGCAAGCTGGAAGGCATCAACCAACGCGACGAAACGGTCCTGCGCTGCGAATTCAGTCTGCTGATCCGCAAGACACGTCTGGATCGCCCCGGAGAGCCCGCCAAGATCCGCGCCGCGCATGACAAAACACACGGAGAGAACGCATGAACTTTCTGACACCCGAACAAGAGATGTGGCGCACCACCGTCGCGCGTTTCATCGACGAAGAGATCGGCCGCGACTACATCCGCAAATGCGACCGTGAGCGCGAATACCCCTATGAGGCCTACGAAAAGGTCGCCAAGCAGGGCTGGCTTGGCATCCTCTTTTCCGAGGAAAGCGGCGGGCTGGGCGGCGATATCGTGGATTACGCCCTGATGTGCGAGGGGCTGGCGAAATACGGTTTCGATTTTTCCACCGGTCTGATGGTCGCCACCTTCACCGCGATGAACATCGAGAAATTCGGCACGCCCGAACAGAAAGAGCGCTACATCCAGCCGTTCCTTGATGGCGACATCCGCTTCTCGATTTCGATTTCCGAACCCGGCGCCGGGTCGGACGCGGCTTCAACCAAGACCCGCGCGCGGCGTGATGGCAATGGCTGGGTGGTAAAGGGGCAAAAGCTCTGGTGCTCGGGCGCAAAGGCCGACAATGCGATTCTGGCCATGCTGACCCGCACCGACCCCGACGCCCCCAAGCACAAAGGGCTTTCGGTGTTCCTGATCCCCAACGACGCTGAAGGGCTGGACATCCGCAAGCTGCCGACCCTGGCGCGGCGCGCAACGGGCACCACCGAGATTTTTGTCGACGATGTGAAACTGCCCGCCGACGCGCTGCTGGGGACCGAAAACGAAGGCTGGAAAATCATCACCGACCATCTGGAACTGGAACGCGTCGCCGTGGCCGCCGCCTATGTCGGCAACGCCCAGACAGCGGTGGACGACGCTCTGCGTTATGCCCATGAGCGGATACAGTTCGACAAGCCGATCTTCGACTTTCAGGTGATCCGCCACATGCTGGCCGATATGCAGACCCAGGTCGACGCCGCGCGGTTGCTGGTCTATCGTGCCGCCAACCTTGCCGCGGCCAAAACGCCCTGCACGCGCGAAGTGTCGATGGCAAAGCTCTTTGCCTCCGAGACCCTGCAAACCGTCACACGCAACGGCATGCAGATCCTCGGTGGTCATTCCATGCTGCCGGACGCGGATATGGAACGGTATTTCCGCGAAGGAATGCAAAGCACCATCGGCGGCGGGACATCGCAGATCCAGCGCACGCTGATCGCCAAGACCATGCGCCCGAACTGACGTCGGGACCGCATCGGAACGACGGGACAACAGGGAGAAAGAACCTATGAAGAACGGACGCGATCCGGTGATCGTCGGCCTTGCCGACGCGCCTATCGAGGACGGGAAATTCGTCACGAAGGCGTCGGTCTTGGGCCATGCCGCATTGGTGGCAAAGGCCGCCGTCGAAGAAGCCGGCCTGACGCTTGATGATGTTGACGGTCTGCTGACCGCCGGCATGTGGGGGGTGCCGGGGCCGGGACAGCTCGCCACTGTAACGCTGGGCGAATATCTGGGCATCATGCCGACCTACGTTGACGGTACCAATATCGGCGGCTCTGCCTTTGAAGCGCATGTCGCCCACGCCGCGATGGCATTGCGCGAGGGCTATTGCGAGGTTGCGCTGATCGTTTACAGCTCCGACCAGAAATCCCTGCGCAGCCGCAATCTGGGCGGGCGTCCCTCAGTTCTGTCGATGCAGCACGAAACCCCTTACGGGATGCCAACGCCTGTGGGTGGCTACGCGATGGCCGCACAACGTCACATGCACGAATACGGCACGACCTCCGAGAATCTGGCCGAGATTGCCGTTGCCACCCGGAAATGGGCACAGTTGAACCCTGCAGCGACACGGCGCGATCCGCTGACCGTCGACGACGTTCTGTCCAGCACGATGATCTCGGAACCGCTGCACCTGCTCGACTGCTGCCTTGTCACCGACGGCGCGGGCGCCATCGTGATGACCACCGCCGAACGCGCCAAGGACCTCAGGACCAAACCCATTGCGGTCAAGGGCTATGGCGAGGCGCACACCCATTGGGCCATCGCAGAGATGCCCGACCTTGCCCGTCTGCTGCCGGCGCAAAAGGCCGGCGAAACCGCGATGAAAATGGCCGGTGTAAGCCATTCCGACATTGACGTGGTGGAGGTCTACGACAGTTTCACCATCACGGTCCTGCTGACGCTGGAGGCGCTGGGTTTCTGCAAGATCGGCGAAGGCGGCGATTTTGTCTCTGGCCAACGCACGGCGCCGGGCGGCGCCTTTCCGATGAA
>Ga0209634_1002763_pt1 | contig 12156 bp, 9 predicted proteins | sample LinPmetageLP40_FD_184043 | JGI IMG/M metagenome (GOLD analysis project Ga0209634, IMG submission 184043) | Marine viral communities from the Pacific Ocean - LP-40 (SPAdes) (version 2) | ecosystem: Environmental > Aquatic > Marine > Oceanic | place: Pacific Ocean | collected 2010-08-26 | reverse complement strand
TTTGTTTGCTTATCCTTCTTCAAGTATATCACGACTAATCACCAAAAGAGTTGTTTTTCCATAGTCATACTCCCCAAAGGTAGTCACCCTGAACTTGTTTCAGGGTCTGTTGGGGAGCATGACTGTACGGAGAAAATCCAGAAACGACAGGAAGCATACTACTACTACTGCAGGGAAATCGCTTTTACCTTATCGTATGTCATTTCGTAAATTTTGCTGAGATGAAATCGAAGAAAATTTACGAAATATTTACCCTCTCCCTGATTTTATTATGATAGTGGCAAAGATTCCTGCCAGAATGACTTATTGGGTGATTACATTACCACAGGAAATACCCATTCATTTTTTAAAAGCGATTTCCCTGGCTCGGCTACTTAATATATTTGAAATCATGACCAGATTTTAACTGAATCAAAAATTCATATATGAGTTTGATGACATGCTGAACATCTTTTTCATGAACCATTTCTACCGTAGTATGCATGTATTTCAACGGTAAAGAAATCAACGCTGACGGCACACCATCATTAGAGTAGGCAAAAGCATCGGTATCTGTTCCCGTAGCCCTGGTGGCTGCTGCTCTTTGAAAAGGCACTTTCTTTTGTTCAGCCACTTCGATGATCATATCGAGCACATTGTTGTGAACCGCAGGACCATATGTCAATACAGGTCCGCTCCCTGCTTTTTGAGACCCACTTACTTTTTTGTCATACATAGGAGAGCAAGTATCATGACAGACGTCAGTAATGATGGCCAATTGAGGCTTGATGCGTTGTGCGATCATTTGCGCACCTCTCAAACCAATTTCCTCCTGTACTGCGTTGACTATGTATAACCCAAAGGGTAGTTTTTTCTTATTCTCTGAAAGCATACGCGCCACCTCCGCTATCATAAAACCACCCATGCGGTTATCCAAGGCTCTCCCCACCAGATAATCTTTATTCAAAGTCATCAGCTCGTCATCAAATGTGATGACACATCCAACATGAACACCTAGCTTTTCGACCTCATCCTTAGAAGCACAACCCACGTCTATGAAAATATTCTTTAATGTTGGTGGCTGTTCCTTTTCTCCACTTCTAACATGGATAGCTGGCCACCCAAACACACCCTTAACTTTGCCTTTCTTCGTATGGATATCTACCCGCTTAGATGGAGCAATCTGGTGATCAGAACCTCCATTTCTTCTGACATAGATATACCCATCATCGGTGATGTAATTGACAAACCAAGAAATCTCATCTGCATGTGCCTCAATCACCACCTTATATTCGCTTTCGGGATTGATCAATCCTACCACAGTGCCATAAGTATCTGTGAAATATTCGTCAATATATGGTGTGATATAATCAAGCCATATTTGCTGACCAGGAGTTTCAAACCCTGTTGGACTCGCATTATTGAGATACTGCGTTAAAAATTTCTTACTGCTCTTATTCATGTATTTGATAGTTCAGTTTTACAATGGAATATTACCGTGCTTTTTCTTTGGCAATTTATCTACTTTATTCTCAAGCATTTTGAATGCTCTGATCAATTTCTCACGGGTATTTTCTGGTAAGATCACCTCATCGATATAACCACGATGTGCCGCTCGGTATGGGTTGGCAAATTTCTCAGTATAATCATCTACTTTCTCCTGGAGCTTGGCTTCTGCATCCTCTGCTTCAGCTATTTCCCTTTTGAAAATAATCTCTGAAGCGCCCTTGGCTCCCATTACTGCGATCTCGGCAGTCGGCCACGCATAGTTCATGTCAGCGCCAATATGTTTAGAGTTCATCACATCATAAGCTCCACCATATGCTTTCCTGGTAATGACAGTCACTCGCGGAACAGTAGCTTCACTGAAGGCATAAAGCAGTTTAGCTCCATTGGTGATGATGCCATTCCACTCTTGGTCCGTTCCTGGTAAAAATCCAGGGACATCTTCCATGACTAATAAAGGAATATTGAAGCAATCACAGGTTCTTACGAATCTTGCCCCTTTGGTGCTCGCATCAATATCCAATACACCAGCCAAAGAAGCAGGCTGATTACCAACGATCCCAATACTTCTTCCGGCAATTCTTGCAAATCCCACCACAATATTTTCAGCGAAATTCTTATGAACCTCCATAAAACTATCCGCATCTACGATGCCCTCTACCACCTCGCGCATGTCATAAGGTTGATTAGGATTTTCAGGGATTATATCTGCCAACACTTGTCGTTTTTCATCGCCCAATTCGTATGGGTATATAGGTGCATCATCTTCGCAGTTTTGAGGCATGTAGCTCAACAAGGCTTTGATATTGTTGATGCATTCCACTTCATTGGCACAAGAGAAGTGTGTCACCCCACTTTTGGTACTGTGTGTACTTGCTCCACCCAGCTCTTCTGCTGATACGTCTTCCTGAGTCACCGTCTTGACTACATTTGGCCCCGTGACAAACATATAGGACGTATCTTCTACCATCATAATGAAATCAGTAATGGCTGGCGAATACACCGCCCCTCCAGCGCATGGTCCCATGATTCCTGATATCTGTGGAATCAAGCCAGAAGCCAAAGTATTTCGATAGAATATATCTGCGTAACCCCCAAGGGAAACAACACCTTCTTGAATACGGGCTCCACCAGAATCGTTCAATCCTATGAGGGGAGCTCCATTCTTCATCGCCAAATCCATGATCTTCACGATCTTCTCAGCGTGTGTTTCAGATAATGATCCACCAAAAATTGTAAAATCTTGCGAGAAGACATAAATCAATCGTCCATTCACTGTTCCATATCCAGTGACCACTCCATCTCCCAGGTAGTATTCCTTGTCCAGTCCAAAGTCTTTGCAACGATGCATCACAAATTTACCAATCTCCTCAAATGAACCTTCATCCATCAGCAAAGAGACACGCTCACGTGCTGTCAACTTCCCTTTTTTGTGCTGTGAAGCCACTCGCTTCTCACCACCACCTAGCAGTGCTTCCTTGTTTTTTCTAGCTAATATTTGATTTTTATCCTCCTTGGTTGGCAAGGTATATTCTCCTTTATTCTTCTCCATAATAGACACTGTTTTCTAATCTGCCAAATATACAAAGTCAACTGGAAGATACCAGTCATATCCTGCTGGATGTCCATAGATTCATAATGAATTTCCCTTAGCTGGTCACAGAATTAACCATTTTGAAGGTCATAATATATGTAATGCACACACCTGCCATGAGTGAAAAAGAAAGAAATAATTTGACAATTCGAAAATTTCGTTTTCCTTTGATGCAGAAATGAGAACAAATAACATTATAGCAATTGTCAACATTATCGTCTCTGTCATTATTGACAGGAGGTAGGGAAGTGCTATAGTTGATTTATAAATATCATAAGCCTTCCCAAATCGGAAGGCTTTTTTTATGACTAAAGATTAGAATCGAACATGTACCAGAACATCATAATAGCCATTGTCATTATTGTCATTACTCCATCATCGGGGTGAGAATAGGATAATTTGTAAAAAACAAAAAGCCTTTCTCCCTCCAAGAGAAAGGCTTTTTGTTTTTTACAGCTATTTGAAATTGTATTTAGATAAATCATAAACAACTCATTTTCAGATAGATAATAAATAAATAGGGAGAATAGGAGTAGTAGCAAATCAACATTGCGATTCTGAAAGACACAAATGAAAAAATAGGTTTACAAAAATTATGAGCATGTATTACGCAGACAACACTAAAGTATTTCTCAATGGCAATTTCATATTGGCTAAAGATGCACAGACTAGCCTTTTTGGTCAGTCGCTCCATTATGGAAATGGTGTCTTTGAGGGAATAAGATCATATAAAACCGAAGAAGGGACGAGAGTCTTCAAATCGGAAGAGCATTATCAAAGGCTATTGTTCTCCGCCAAAAAGTCTCACCTCAAAGTAGGCTATGCTGTGGAAGAATTGATGAGCATCACCAATCAACTTCTGGAAATGAACAATTTGTCGGATGCTTATATCAGACCCTTAGTATATCCGGGTGTAAATATGACACTGGCGCCTACTGAAGAGTCACACCTTTTTATTTGCGCTTGGAACTGGGGTAAATATCTAGGCGATGGAACACAAAGGCTGATGACTTCGCCTTTTGAAAGACCTAATCCAAAATCTTGTCATGTGGAGGCCAAGGTGACGGGTCATTACACCAATTCTATATTAGCTTCTACAGATGCCAAGGCTAAAGGATATGACGAAGCACTCTTATTAGATGCACATGGATTTATTGCCGAAGGTCCAGGTGCCAATTTCTTTTTTGAAAAGGACGGGAAACTCTTCACACCAAAAAGAGGAAATATATTGCCCGGTATCACCAGGTCAACAATAATAGACATCGCCAGAGATCTGGGATATCAAGTAGAAGAAGGTCAATATACACCGAGTGATCTGGACAATGCTGATGGTGCATTCTTCACCGGCACAGCCGTAGAAGTAGCAGGTATCGCCTCATTGAATGACAAAGGTTTCAATAAAGAATGGCAAGACACCATTGGCTTTGAATTATCACACGCCTACAGTATGACTGTCGTAGGTCAATACAAGCAATCCCCCACCGTAATCTAATAACGATGACATTGAACAAATACAGTCAGCGACTGACGCAAGACCCTACTCAACCTGCTTCTCAAGCAATGCTCTACGGTGTGGGGCTTACAGAAGAGGACATGAGTAAGGCGCAAATAGGAGTCGTAAGCACGGGATATGAAGGCAATACTTGCAACATGCATTTGAACGATCTAGCAAAGGACGTCAAAGCAAGTGTTCAGCAAAACGATTTGGTAGCATTGATTTTCAACACGATTGGGGTAAGCGATGGAATTTCCAATGGAACCGAAGGCATGCGCTATTCGCTTGTGTCTCGTGACATCATCGCTGATTCTATAGAGGCAGTGGCTGGGGCACACTACTACGATGGTTTAGTGACAGTAGTAGGCTGTGACAAGAATATGCCCGGTGCATTGATGGCGCAGGGAAGACTTAACCGTCCTTCAATATTGCTCTATGGAGGAACAATCGCGCCTGGGTGTTACAAAGGAAAAAAACTGAATATTGTTTCCGCATTCGAAGCACTTGGAGAACATTTTTCAGGAAATCTTTCTGATGAAGATTACAAAGGCGTGATCAAAAATGCTTGCCCAGCAGCAGGGGCTTGCGGTGGGATGTACACGGCCAATACCATGGCTTCCGCTATTGAGGCTTTGGGCATGTCCTTGCCCTATAGCTCTTCTAATCCTGCGGTAAGTGAAGACAAGAATAACGAGTGTGTGCATGTAGGCCAAGCGATCAGAGTCCTGCTTGAAAAAGATCTCAAGCCTAGGGAAATCATGACCCAGCCTGCTTTTGAAAATGCCATTACGCTGATCATCGCACTTGGCGGATCTACGAATGCGGTGATGCATTTGATTGCCATTGCCAAAAGTGTAGAGGTAGAAGTCACCTTGGCAGATTTTCAACGGATCAGTGACAAGACGCCTCTGCTCGCAGACTTAAAACCGAGTGGCCAATATCTCATGGAAGATCTTCATGAAGTAGGTGGTACGCCAGCTGTGATGAAATATTTGCTGCAAGAAGGAATGATAGATGGAACTTGTTTGACCGTGACAGGAAAAACTGTTGCTGAGAATCTTAGTGAAGTCCCTGCACTCAATGAGGAGCAAAAGGTGATTTTACCTATCAACAACCCTTTGAAATCCACAGGGCATATTCAAATCCTCTATGGAAATTTAGCTTCAGAAGGAGCTGTCGCCAAAATCACCGGCAAAGAAGGCGAGAAATTCAAAGGAACTGCTGTCGTTTTTGACAATGAATTTTTAGCCATAGAAGGCATCCAATCTGGAAAAGTGGCAAAAGGAAATGTAGTGGTTATCCGCTATGAAGGGCCGAAAGGAGGTCCAGGCATGCCAGAAATGCTCAAGCCTACTTCCGCAATAATGGGAGCTGGATTGGGCAATGATGTTGCTTTGATCACAGATGGAAGATTTTCAGGAGGAAGTCATGGCTTTGTAGTTGGGCATGTGAGTCCAGAGGCACAAGACGGAGGTGTCATCGCACTCGTACAGGATGGCGATGTGATTTCCATTGATGCAGTCAATAATACCATTGACCTAGAAATATCTAGTGAGGAACTGTCCCAGCGAAAGGCTAAATGGACAGCGCCTGCACTGAAGGCAACCAGTGGTGTGCTTTACAAATATGCCAAACAAGTAGCATCTGCTTCATTAGGATGTGTAACTGACTTATAAAATAAGAGCTATGAGTACAATAGAAACTTTACTTCCAAAAACTAAGAAGACTAAAACAGTTACGTTATCAGGTGCAGACGCTATTGTTGAGTGTCTGATCTATGAGGGAGTTGATTTGCTTTTTGGCTATCCCGGAGGAGCCATCATGCCACTTTATGATGCATTTCACAGGTATGATGATGCGATCAAGCACATCCTTACCAGACATGAACAAGGATCCATCCATGCAGCTCAAGGATACGCAAGATCCTCTGGAAAAGTAGGTGTAGTCATCGCTACTTCAGGACCAGGTGCTACCAATTTGATCACAGGCATTGCCGATGCTCAGATAGATTCTACGCCATTGGTCTGCATCACAGGCCAAGTGGCTTCACACCTATTGGGAACAGATGCCTTCCAGGAAACAGATGTGATCGGAGTATCTATGCCAGTAACAAAGTGGAATTATCAAGTCACCAAAGCCGAAGACATCCCAGAGGCAATTGCAAAGGCATTTTACATCGCAAAGTCTGGCAGACCTGGTCCAGTGGTCATCGATATCACCAAAGATGCCCAATTGGCTGATTTTGAATTTGCTTACAAAAAATGTGACTACATCAGAAGCTATAATCCTGTCCCTAAAGTAGAAAAAAGCGCTATAGCGCAAGCAGCCAACCTGATCAATAACGCAAAGAAGCCCTTTTTGATATGGGGTCAAGGAATCATATTGAGTGAAGCGGAAGAAGAACTCAAACAGTTAATTGAGAAAGCAGATATTCCGGCAGCATCTACGGTCTTGGGGCTTTCGGCTCTGCCAAGCACGCACCATCTTCATATGGGCATGGTAGGCATGCATGGCAATTATGGCCCGAATATTCTCACCAATGAATGCGATGTGCTAATAGCAGTGGGCATGAGATTCGATGATCGGGTAACTGGAGACTTGAGTAGATATGCCAAGCAGGCAAAAATTATCCATCTGGAAATAGATCCTTCAGAGATCGACAAAAACGTGAAGTGTGAGATCGCAGTCTTAGGGGATGCGAAGAAATCACTTCAGTTGCTCACGGGTCAAGTTAAGTCTAACAAGCATCCTATATGGAGAAAGAAATTTGTGGATTGTCATCAAATAGAACATAACAAAGTAATCGAGAAGGATATCAATCCAGCCACTGATGAATTGAGTATGGCCGAGGTCATTGATCGAATTAATCAAATCACAGCGGGTGAAGCCATTGTGGTAACGGACGTAGGTCAGCATCAAATGATCACTAGCAGATATGCTCAATTTAAGGAGACAAGGAGCAGCATTACTTCAGGTGGACTTGGAACCATGGGGTTTTGTTTACCAGCAGCAATTGGGGCTAAGTTTGCCTCTCCTTCTAAGCAAGTAATTGCCATTATCGGAGATGGTGGATTTCAGATGACTATACAAGAATTGGGAACAATTCTTCAAACTGGAATAGATATCAAAATTGTGATCCTCAACAATGAATTCTTGGGAATGGTGAGACAATGGCAAGAACTCTTTTTCGATAAAAGATATGCACATACCGAAATGCAAAACCCAGATTTCATCGCCATAGCAAAAGGATATGGCATCAAGGCCAAACTCGTTGCTGAAAGAGATCAACTGCAGCATTCACTAAAGGAAATGTTGGCTTCTCAAGGAAGCTACCTGCTGGATGTACGCGTGAAAAAAGAAGGCAATGTATTTCCGATGATCCCAACAGGAGCATCTGTGAGCGAAATAAGACTAAGCTAGATAATGAGTAATCATAAGAAATATACCATCTCTGTTTTTACCGAAAACCACATAGGTCTTCTCAACAGAATCACCATCATCTTCACTAGAAGACGATTGAATATCGAGAGTTTGAATACTTCCGAGTCGGAAACAAAAGGAGTGCACAGATTCACCATCGTGATCAGCACTTCGGAAGAAACTGTCATTAAGTTGGTTAAACAAATTGAAAAGCAAGTAGAAGTGATTCGGGCATTTTATCACTTGGATGATGACACCGTTTTTCAAGAGATCGCACTATACAAAGTGCCTTCCCATGCGATTGTCAATGGCATCAAAATAGAATCGCTCATAAGAGACAATTATGCCAGGGTATTGGCCATAGAGCCAGACTTTATGATTATCGAAAAAACAGGTCACAAGCAGGAAACGCAAGATTTACTCAAGAAATTAGAGCCGTATGGGATTATGGAGTTTGTTCGATCTGGGCGTGTATCAGTGACGAAACAACTAGAAACCATGACCACTTATTTGAACACGATGCTTTTGTTGGTTGTCTTCACATTATAACAGCAACGAGCACTATTTGTAATGAAAATTAAACAGGTGGGTAAGTTAAATAGGTGATTGAAGGAGAGTAATCAACTTATTGATCGAATTAACTCAGTCAACTAAGAACCATAATAAAGAACTTCTTAGAAAACGTGAAAAAGAAGAGAACACATATAGATTAAAAAAATACAACATAATAGTAAACTAAAAACAAGTAAAATGGCAAAGTTAAATTTTGGAGGCGTAGAGGAGAATGTAGTAACAAGAGAAGAATTCTCAGTAGCAAAAGCACAAGAAGTATTGAAGAATGAGACCGTGGCAATCTTAGGATATGGTGTACAAGGCCCTGGGCAATCTCTCAATCTCAAAGACAATGGCATCAATGTAATTGTTGGACAAAGAGAAAACAGCAAATCTTGGGACAAAGCAGTAGCAGATGGCTGGGTGCCTGGAGAAACACTTTTCCCTATTGCAGAAGCACTAAAAAGAGGAACCATCATACAGTACCTTCTTTCTGATGCTGGTCAAATCCAAGCTTGGGAAGAAGTAAAACAACACCTGACTCCTGGCAAGACACTTTGTTTTTCACACGGATTTGGCGTGACTTTCAATAAAAGAACCGGCATCATCCCTCCTAAAGATGTGGATGTAGTACTCGTAGCACCTAAAGGATCAGGAACTTCTTTGCGAAGACTTTTTGTAGCAGGGAAAGGAATCAACTCTTCAATTGCGATCTATCAAGATGTCACTGGGAAAGCGAGAGATATTGTAACAGCATTGGGAATCGCAGTGGGTTCTGGATATTTATTTGAAACGGACTTCGAGAAAGAAGTGTATTCTGACCTCACAGGTGAGCGAGGCACTTTGATGGGTGCAATCGCAGGAATCTTCGAGGCACAATACGAAGTACTCAGAGCAAATGGTCACTCTCCTTCTGAAGCATTCAACGAGACGGTAGAAGAACTCACACAGTCATTGATGCCATTGGTGGCTGAAAATGGAATGGACTGGATGTATGCCAATACTTCTACCACCGCTCAGCGTGGTGCACTTGATTGGAAAGGTAAATTCAAGAAAGCGGTGCAGCCGGTATTCGAAGACTTGTACAAGTCTGTGAAAACTGGTGAAGAAGCACAACGCTCAATTGACACCAATTCTCAAGAAGATTACAGGGAGAAGTTGGAAGTAGAACTTAAAGAGGTTCGTGAATCTGAGATGTGGGTGACCGGAAAAACAGTGCGTTCGCTTCGCCCAGAGCTTAATTAGTCTGCACAAAGACCACCCAAGGTTTCGTGTCCTTGCGAACCTCTTCATAACCCTGAAATGGGCAGTGAAGACCTGCCTAGCCGGTCAGGCAGGCACAAGCCCATGGTGGACAGGTTAGCTTGAGTCCTCACATCCGAGGATTCAAGCAATTTTGACAAAAGTAAAACCATGAAAACTGTAATAGAAAGTAACATAACTCTTGAAGGAATAAAACAAGCACATAAGCTGCTCAAACCTGTGGTGACGCACACCCCATTGATGCACAATTCGACAGCATCTGATAGGTATAGTGCTAATATTTTTCTAAAAAGAGAAGATCTTCAGGTCGTCAGATCATACAAAATCAGGGGGGCATACAACAAAATTTCAGGGCTTTCTTCGGAAGAGATAAAGAAGGGAATCGTCTGTGCCAGTGCAGGAAATCATGCCCAAGGGGTGGCATACTCATGCAACAAACTGCATGTGAAGGGAATGATCTACATGCCGACTACTACCCCGAAACAAAAAGTAGATCAGGTAAAGATGTTTGGGAAAGAATGGGTTGAAGTCGTGCTGACTGGAGACACTTTTGATGACGCCTATCAATCAGCATGCATTCACCAAGAAGTGCACAATCTGTCATTCATCCATCCCTTTGATGATGAGAAAGTGATCGAAGGACAAGGCACGGTAGGATTAGAAATATTGGAAGATACCACTGTGCCAATCGACTACTTGATAGTACCTGTTGGTGGTGGTGGACTTGCCTCTGGTATCTCCACAGTTTTCAAATCATTGAGTCCCCACACCAAAATAATAGGCGTAGAACCAAAAGGTGCTGCAGCACTTACAGCCTCAATCAAAAATGGATACAATACCACGATTACAGATATCGACAAGTTTGTAGATGGTGCAGCGGTACAGCGTGTTGGTGAACTGACCTATGAAATCTGCAAAGAACTGCTGGATGAAGTGGTAACTGTGCATGAAGGAAAGGTGTGCACAACCATCCTCGACTTGTACAATCGAGATGCGATCGTGGTCGAGCCTGCTGGGGCATTGACCTTGGCGGCTCTTGATCAAATCAGTGATCACATCAAGGGCAAGAATGTAGTATGTATCGTGTCGGGCAGCAACAATGACATCGCACGAATGCAAGAGATCAAAGACCGGTCATTGCTTTACGAACAACTCAAGCACTACTTTATCGTGAATTTTCCGCAGCGCGCTGGGGCGCTCAAAGAATTTGTAATGAATGTATTGGGCCCAAATGATGACATCGTCCACTTCGAGTTCTCTAAGAAAACGAACAAAGAAAATGGCCCTGCCATTGTGGGTATAGAACTCAAGAACAAGAAGGACTTCGAACCACTCATGGCTAAAATGAAGTCCCTCAACTTCTATGGAGAATACCTCAATGACAAGCCGCATTTGTTTGAGTATATTGTTTGAAAATTTATCTGAATATGACATACAAAACCCAAGAAGAAAAAGACATGTACTGCAAATCGCACGAGCATGATGAATGTGGTGTGGGTTGTGTGGTCAATACCAAGGGCGAAAAATCACATCAAATAGTCTTTGATGCATTGGAAATGCTTGTCAATATGGAGCATCGAGGAGCTACTGGCGCTGATGCCAATACTGGTGATGGTGCTGGTATTCTCATTCAGATACCTCATGATTTCTACAAAAAAGAAGTGCCTTACCTACCTGAACAAGGGACTTATGGTGTTGGCATGTTTTTCTTTCCGCAACATGAAGCGACACGAGCAAAGTGCAAAGAAGTCATTGACGAATGTCTCCAACGCATGTCATTCGAGAAGATTGCCTATCGGGTAGTTCCTTCTGACAATACACAAATTGGACATGAATCTAAATCTGTTGAACCATATATTGAGCAACTATTTGTTGGTCATTCGGATACCTCACTGCTTGGTGACGAGTTAGAGCGCAAATTATTTGTACTCAATAATTTCATCAAACACCAAGTGAGTAGTCTGGTCGATGGTGAAAACAGTGATTTTTATGTCGTAAGCTGTTCCGCTCAAAAGGTGATCTATAAGGGACAGTTGAAAACCAGTCAGGTAAGGAAATACTTTTTGGACCTACAGAATGAGCAGCTGACATCCGCTTTAGCGATCGTACACTCCCGATTTTCCACAAACACATTCCCCAATTGGAAATTGGCGCAGCCCTTCCGATTCATCGCCCACAATGGCGAAATCAACACCATCAAGGGCAATGTGACCAAGATGAAATCAAAGGAAGCGTTGATGAACTCTAAATTATACACAGCAGAAGAGCTTTCATTTCTAATTCCAGTCACCGATCCCGACAATTCGGATTCAGCCAATTTGGATGCGTTGGTCGAACTACTTGCATT
>Ga0209634_1002760_pt1 | contig 12163 bp, 8 predicted proteins | sample LinPmetageLP40_FD_184043 | JGI IMG/M metagenome (GOLD analysis project Ga0209634, IMG submission 184043) | Marine viral communities from the Pacific Ocean - LP-40 (SPAdes) (version 2) | ecosystem: Environmental > Aquatic > Marine > Oceanic | place: Pacific Ocean | collected 2010-08-26 | reverse complement strand
CCGATAGGGAGAAGAATCCCTCTAGCCCTACAAGGAGACTCATCGGGACGTTGCCCTACCATTGACAGATTTTGTAAAATGTTGTAAATGAGCAAGTTGCATTTTTTCCAATTTTATAGAGTACTTGCACCAGAAAAACTTAAAATATGTCATTCCCCTACGCTGGTTTTTTTAAACTCTGGTCTCTGAGTGACGCTCCGTGGCGTCATTCAGATTCATTTAAAAAAAACACATAAGCGACAATTTGAAATGCACCCATTCCTACTTACTTCATCCCGGGCTGTGTGATTTTATAACCTGTTTTTGCCTTTTCATCTGCGACTATTTTCTTCACATCTTCTAACAGTGCCTTGGCATCATAAATGATCCCATCCTTGATGGTGTATTTGACTCCACCTGTTCTGACCACTTCGTTGTCTTATGTGAGTTTGATCGCGCCAGTTCCATAAAGTGCTTTCAGATTGACCAATGGATTCTCTTCTAGTATGACAAAGTCAGCCAACTTACCGATCTCTACGGATCCGATTTTGTCACCCATGCCAAGTGCCTCTGCTCCATTGAGCGTAGCTGCTCTGATGACTTCCAATGGATGAAATCCTGCTTCTCTCAACAATTCCAATTCGCGGATGTATGCAAATCCATAAAGCTGGAAGATGAAGCCAGAATCTGATCCAGCAGTTACCCGTCCACCTCTGTTCTTGTACTCATTGATGAAAGTCATCCAAAGAACATAGTTTTGTTTCCAGTTGACTTCTTGCTCAGTACCCCAATAGTGCCAATATGATCCATGTGACTTCAAACTCGGTTGGTAGAAATCCCAGAGCTTAGGAATGGTGTATTCTTCGTGCCACTCGGCTCTTCTGGCACGCATAAGATCCCGACTTGCCTCATATATATTGAAAGTAGGATCAAGTGTAAAGTCTAATTCCAATAGCTCGTTCATCACAGTATTCCACTTGTCAGAGTAGGGCGCTGCGGCTTGTTTCCAAAGCTTGCCAGCTTCGCCAAAGCGATGCTGCTCATTGTTATAATTGTAGTCCAAAGGGTAATCTTGTACCGTTCTGTCAGCGAAGAGTGCTTCTGGCAGTCCATACCAATGTTCCATGGAAGTAAGACCAGCTTGGGCAGAATGCATCACATTCCACCTGGCCACACTCATTTGAGCATGATGTGCAGCTGATCGCAATCCCAGTTTCTTATTCTCTTGAAGAGCAGCTTCCATTATTTTAGGTTCTGCACCAAAAAACTTAATTCCATCTGCTCCTTTAGCAGCATTCTTTTTGACCCATTCTCTGGCCATTTCTGGCGTACTGATGGGCTTATCGCTCCCTTGACCAAAGGCTGTGTAGGCAAGAATACGGGGAGCTGTTATTTCGTTTTTATTGCTTTTTGCTTTTTGATCAAGTACCCAGTCGATGCCATTGCCAGCCGAAGGGTCTCGAATGGTCGTGATGCCATGTGCCATCCACAGCTTGAACACATATTCTGCATCAGTACCTTGAGAGTCGCCCCCTATATGGCCATGCATATCTATGAATCCAGGAAGCAAATACATGCCATTGGCATCCAGTTCTTTTCCTCCTTTTTTTAGAACGGGTCTTCTTGATGAATCTATTTTGATGCCTGGATACCCGACAGTTTTGATACTGACGATCTTGTTTTTTTCTACTACAATATCAACTGGTCCAGTTGGAGGTGCCCCATTTCCATTTATAAGTGTCACACCTCGAATAATCAACTGTGACCATGGACCATCTCCTTCACTTCTTAGTGGAGCTTTTTTGATCTGTGCGATTGCGAAACTGATCAAAAATATAAGTGCTGCGGTAAGTTGGGTTCTGAGTTTCATGTTCTGAGTTGATTTTAGCTATCAATTTAACAAATATGTTTTCAAACAGACTTTAATGCCTCTGTTGGGTCGATCATCGCGGCACGTCTCGTATGATAAAACAAAGCCAAAGAAGTGAAGAGCACACAAATCACAAATGATATAATGGATGGCCAAATATTGAATGCAATCCTGTGAGCAAAATTTTCTAACCATAAATTGATGAAAAAGTAGGTAATGGGTACGGAGACCACGTTTGCGAAAATGACAAGTACAGCAATCTTTTTTGAAAGTAATGTAATGATGGTTTTAGCGGATGCCCCATTTACTTTTCTAATGGCTATTTCTTTTCTTTTTAGTTCTGTTGTATAGGAGATCAGCCCAATGATCCCTAGGGAGGCAATGAATATTATGATCAATGTAAAAGAGGTTAACAAATTCAGGAATTGCTCTTCTTTACTGTACAACGCCTGCAATGATTCATCCACAAAGCTATACTCTAATACATAGCCCGGATAGGTTGCCTTCCAAAGTTCTTTGATATATGATACAGATTCAAAGATGTCCTGTCCTCGCATCCTAATATATAGATTTCGCCCACCACTCGCATCAAGAAAGATTACCAATGGATTAATTTCCTGATAGGATACTCCCAAATTAAAGTCTTTGATTACACCTATCACATTTACCTTCAATTCTTTGCCATCATCATCTGTACCAGCAGGCATTTTTCCTTCAAGAGCATTGTCCTCCCATCCAAACCTCTTCATGGCCGTTTCATTAATCATGAATGAGAATTCATCGTCTGTTCCTGAGTTCTTGTCAAAACTTCTGCCCTGTACCATTTCAATACCAATGGTATTGATAAAATCATAGTCAACAGTCACTATGTCAGCCCCCATTTGAAAAGTAGTCCCATCTGGGTTTTCAAGAGTGGGTGTAAACTGATTGGCCTCCTCGCTAAGTGAGTAGCGTGATACAGTAACACCAAGAATGTTGCTGTTGGTTAAAGCTTCATTTTTGAATACATCCAGATGATTCATGACAATAGTATCTCCTGGAACATCGATTCTCAGCAAGTTTTCTTTTTCGAAACCAATGTCTTTGTTCTTGATGTATCTTGTTTGTTGTGATACGAATAGGATTCCAGATATCAACATTGCTGCAATGCAATATTGTGTGATGACCAATAACTTCCTCAGTGTCCCTCCCCCTTGTGAAGTCCCATATTTGCTTTTGAGTACATCTAGTGACGAGACAGAAGAAAGATAAAAGGCAGGATAGATACCAGCTACTACTCCTATGATCAGGGATAGACCAATAACATAACTTATATTCGCAAGACTCATCACAGAGGCTAGAGAAAGATCCAGTTCAGCAAGCAGGTTGAAGAATGGAAGTAATAACAGAGAAAAGAGAAGCGCGGCAATTCCTGAAAATAGAGCAATCAATATGGACTCTCCTAAAAATTGCCCTAGTAGTGATTCTTTTGAAGAGCCCAATACTTTTCTAATACCTACTTCACTTGCACGCTCAATAGAATGAGCAGTTGCCAAGTTGATGTAGTTGATACACGCCAGCACTAAGAGGAATACAATTATGATACTTAGAATCGAAACATTGGTTTTACTTCCGTGTGCATAAGGTTCCCAAACGTACTCGGGACTGAGATGAATGTCTGTGAGTGGTTGAAAAATGAGGTCAGCCGTTCCATTGAGCTCTTCGAAGGTGGCTTTCATGTGTTTTTCAAAAAAGTCGGGAAACTTATTGTGCAGTGCTATGGGGTCATTGGTCTCATTCAATAAAATGTAGGTATAGGTATGTGCACCGTACCACTGTGTCATTTCAGCTTCATATGGAAATGTAGACCACGAAACCAAAGCATCAATTAGAAGATGGGTTTTCTTAGATGGGTCTTTTATGATTCCTGTGATTTTCAGATTTTTAGGCTCTCTTCCAGGGAGAAATAAGCTCTTTCCGTATGCCTCTTGTTCACCGAAAAACTTGCGGGCCAGAGATTCTGATAATACCAATGAATTAGGATGATCAAGGGCTGTCTCAGGATTGCCCATAATGAATTCATAATCGAAAACGCTAAAGAAAGTGGAATCTGCTATAAAGAATTCATCTGTTTTTATTTTCTTATCATCTAATACCAATGTACCTGTATGATTATTAAGTCCATTTACTCCACGCACTCGTATTGCTTCTTCGACTTCAGGATATTGGGATTTTAAGGTAGGCGCCATAGGCCTGGGCGCATTGCTGTAGATATCCCGCTTGTCATTCATATTGAAATCAGCATTGACTCTATAGATTCTATCTGATTTGGAATAATGTTTGTCGTAAGCGCGTTGATCTTGGACGTATAGCCAGAGTAAAAACGAAAAGGCAATGCTTGTCGCAAGCCCTAAGACATTGAGTAAAGTATAGAATTTTCGCTTTCTTAGATTTCTAATGGCAGTAACAAGGATATTTTGAAACATATATACTTAGGTTCTAGACGCTTATTTATTCAATAATTATGACAAGATATCAATCTATTCTGCTTAATAAAAATGGGATGTACTATAAAGATCTGGTTGTATTTAATTCTTGTTGATTCTATTCTAGCATATTGTGCTGTTGAATAGACTCTTTCTAATAGAGAAAATACTTGACAAAAGGATCCTTATAAAGGGATCGTAAGTATAAACACAGTGCCTTTTTCGGATGACTTCACCTGAATATCTCCTCCATGCAATTGCATGATTTTCTTAGATAAGCTTAGACCTACTCCTGACCCTTTACGTTTGGTAGTGAAGAAAGGGACGAAGATATTATTAAGGTTCTCATTAGAGATTCCGCTACCATTGTCCACTACTGTGATATTGCAATATTGGTTTTCTTTGTTTACAGTAATATTTATCAAAGCATCCTTCTGATCTTTTAATGCCTCTATGGCATTTTTTATCAAATTGATCAATACTTGTTCGAGCAATCCACTATCAACATTAATTCTGAGTGATTCAGGTTTAATTTCATATGACAACTCTACTTTATTTTCTTCCAGAAGTGAGGTTAAGAGATTCGTAACATTTGATATCAACTTAGATGCCTCAATATCTTGCTTATTGAGTTCTAAGTCTCTTGCATAGTCTTTATAGGCATTGACAAATTTCACCATTCCTTTACTTCTATTCTCAATCGTCTCGATGCTTATTTGCAAGTCCTTGAGATCTTCTTGATTTAGGCTTTTAATATCAGAAGCTTTCATAGATTGGTTTACCGCTTCGCTTAGTGATGCGATGGGGGTCACTGAATTCATGATTTCATGGGTGAGCACTTTGACCAACCGTTGCCAAGACTGCGACTCTTTGTCATCCAGTGCTTTTTTGATGTCTTGAATAAGTACTACATGGAAGGGGACATCTTTGGCAACAAAATGTCGACAAGTGATCGATAATTCATGTTGATCCCCTGCAATCATTGTGCTTATAACTTTTGTGCCTCCTGATATTTCCAAATCCTTGATCTGATGGTAAATATCAGGTGTTATCAGCTCCAAATGACTGATGTTGGTAAGTATTGGTTTTCTAATTAGCTTCTTGGCTGCAGTATTGATAAGTTGTATTTCTCCGCTGTTGAGATAACTGATGATCGCCACACCAATATTTTCGTTGAGCGCTTGTAAGTATTGATAATGAGATTCCTTTTCTAGGTTTACTTTGAGGAAAGACTCGTTGATATCATAGAATAATTCTTCGAGCCGGTCGAATGATTTCCCTTTTCGCTTCGGGAAATAGTGATTGGTGAAATTGGACTGCTTAAGCGAAGTCAGAAACACAGTGATGTCTCTATTGGTGGTCTCTTGATAGTGAATGAGGTTGATGGTAGTAATTAAGATTAACAGTGCGATTACAAGGGGAGTAAAGAACCAATTGGTGCTAGTCAATACAGCACCTAATACAATACAGAGTGATAGTAGGATCACAACTCTTATAATAATCTGAGTACGGAAGCCAAGCAGTATTTTTTGATTGATGCTCATAGGTTTATCCCATGTTTTTCCAGTTTACGATAGAGGGTAGTTCGACCTATACCGAGTTCTTTGGCTGCTTTGCTCATATTCCCGTTATATGTGCTCAATGCTCTTTCTATTGCATTGCGTTCAAGTTCATCAAGATTTAGCGCTGTTTCAGGGAGTGTGGTCTCCTGCTTGTTAAGTATGAAATCTTCTGGTGATAGTTGATTGCCAGCACACATGATGACGGCTCTTTCTACTGCATGTTGGAATTCTCGTACATTACCGGGCCATTGATATGATGATAAGTATGGGATTAAATTTTTACTACTCCCGAATTGATTCTTGTGATACCTTTTGGAATAAACTTGTATAAAGTGCTTTAATAATAATTCAATGTCGCTTATTCTATTTCTTAATGGCGGGATATTAATTTCAATCGTATTAATTCTATAAAGTAAATCTTCGCGAAATTGGTGACTAGCGACCATTTCCAATACCGGCTGGTTCGTTGCGCTAATCAGTCTAATATCGATGGCCTCTTCCTCATTGCTGCCAACAGGAGTGATCCTTCGGTTCTGGAGAACTGACAATAGTTTGACCTGCATGGCACTGCTTAAGTTGCCTATCTCATCAAGGAAGAGCGTCCCATTATTGGATAATTTGAATCTTCCAGTGCGATCTGATTTGGCATCAGTGAATGCCCCTTTTTTGTGTCCAAATAGTTCAGACTCAAAGAGTGATTCGGTCAAAGCTCCAAGATCCACTTTGATAAAAGGCTGTTGTGACCTGTGTGATTCTTGATGAATGGCCTGAGCGATCAATTCTTTACCTGTTCCATTTTCACCAAGTATCAAGACATTGGCGTCAGTCTGCGCAACCTTACTAACTTGATCCCGGACCTTGGACATTGCTTCCGATTCGCCAATCAATGTGACCGCATCACTAGACAGTACTTTATGAAGTTCTTGTTGATGCTGCTTGAGTTGGAGTACTTCCTGCTCAGAGTTCTTGAGTTTGACAGCTGTCTGGACTGTAGCGATGAGTTTTTCATTTTCCCAGGGCTTGATCACAAAGTCCATGGCGCCAAGTTTCATCGCCTCTACCGCCAGTTTGAGATCTCCATAGGCAGTCATCATAATCACCTGAGTATGAGGAGCGAGCTCTTTGATGTTTTTTAGCCAGAATAGCCCTTCTTTACCACTGGTCACTCCTACCGTATAATTCATATCGAGAAGCACTACATCAAATGGCTCTTGAGAGATAAGGTAGTTAAGCTGTTCTGGATTACTCTCTACTATGATTTTGGTGAAGTAGGGCTTGAGCACAAACCGGGCAGTGTGCAATACATCGGGATCATCATCGATGACAAGTATGTTGGCGAGAGTCTTTGACATAAAGTAGCGTAACGAAGGTAAACAAAATCTGTTCCACCTTGAAACAATATAGTGTTTCGTTGTGGAACATGTTTAGTTTAAAGGATTTGAGAAAACACCCCTTATGGAGTTCTGGTGCTATATTGAAAAACAGGTATTATATTGGTACTTGAGGGGTAGAACAAATCATGATTAAGTACGATGCTCAAAAACTATATAAAAATTGCCTTTAGAAACCTAAAGAAGAAAGGGGCTTTTACATTTATAAATGTACTAGGTCTTACTACCGGAATTACCAGTTGTCTTCTGCTGTTACTTTTTGTCCAAGACGAATGGAGCTACGATAGCTTTCATACCAATAGTCAGTCTATATACAGAGTTGCCGGTAGCTATGATCAGGGAGGAGAAGAAAGGAATAGAAGTGCGGTGACTACATTCTTACTCGCTCCTGAGTTGACCACTGTGACTGGAATTGATGAATGGGTGAGAACACAGGCAACTTCTGGACTAATAAGACTTGATGATCAGGTCTATCAGGAAGATGAAATCATTGCGGCTGACAGCACATTTTTTGAAGTATTTGATTTTAAACTGCTCCAAGGCAACCCAGAAAAAGCTTTGAATGGAGTCAACCAAATCATCTTGAGCAAAGAGATGGCAAAAAAGTATTTTGGGGACCTAGACCCAATGGGACAAAACTTGACCTTTGAGGACACAAATCTAGTAGTGACTGGCGTAATGGAGAATTTCCCAGGCAATAGTCATATTCAGGCTGATTTTGTTATTTCGATCGCGACTATGATTCCATTTTACCCGAACTGGGTATTGACCAACAGAAGCGGAACGAGTCATTATACGTATATCAAAACTTCCGAAGGATATAATCCAGCGGGTATCGAACAGTCCTTGAGTAAAGTAGTCGAGAGAACTTATGAATATGACAATGTGCCTACTTACTTTTTACAACCATTGGAATCAATACACCTGAATTCTGATCTTAATGGTGAGCTTTCGGCAAATGGAGATTTACTATACACCAATATCTTTTTGAGTGTAGCATTTCTAATCCTACTGATCGCGTGTATCAATTATATGAATATGGCGATAAGTAAGTCCGTCAATAGAGCGAAAGAAGTGGGGCTTCGTAAAATAGTTGGCGCCAATCGTTCTCAGTTGATATTTCAGCACCTTACAGAGTCGGTCATCATTGCTTTGTTTGCTATGTTGTTGAGTGGATTTTTGACAGAGCTCATTTTACCATACTTCAACGAGCTATCAGGTAAGTCGATCACTCAAAACATCATTACTGATTTCAGGTTTGTCGGAGGATTATTTGTGATAGGGATCGTTATAGGAGTCTTGTCGGGAAGTTACCCTGCTTTTTACTTATCGGGTTTCAAGGCCCTCAATGTGATCTCTGGCGAAAAGATGTCCATCAAAGGAGGCGTGTTGTCTTTTAGAAAAATCTTGGTGGTGCTACAGTTTACGATTACAGCGACACTGCTGGTCGGCACATTACTTATCAGTAGACAATTGGATTTTATGAGTAGTAAAAAGCTAGGAGTGAATACTGAAGGCATTGTATACATCACTTTACCCACGGAAGAAATAAGAGGCAAGCACGAGTCATTGAAAACCGAGTTCCTTAGTTTGCCAGCGTTTACTTCAGTATCAGTCAGCAATAATAACCCAACCGCTCGTGTCGGAAACTGGCGGGGATATACATTCGAGGAAAAAGAGATCACGATACCTACCATAGTGGTCGGGCACGATTATTTCGAGACATTAGAAACAGAATTGGTCAGTGGTAGAACATTCTCTGAGAAATTCAAATCCGACAAAACCAAGGCATACATACTCAATGAAGCTGCGGTGGCTTTTCTGGAAACAAAAGAACCTTTAGGAAGCAATTTGAAAGGTTCTGCATTCTCCGGAAGCCAGTGGTCAAGAAAAGAGGCACAAATTATTGGTGTGGTGAAAGACTTTCACTTCACTTCGCTACATGCCGATATTCAGCCAGCAGTGTTCTCACTTGCGAGTGATATCACTACTCCGATCAACTATATGATCTTGAGGTATGATGCCAATAATTTAGAAGAGATGTTAGGTGGATTGAATCAAGTTTGGGATAGATATTCCGGTGGTAGACCAATTGACTTCACATTTATGGATGAAGAAATTCAACAGTTATACGACAGTGAATCTAGATTCCTTCAAGTCTTTTTGATCTTCTCCACCATCGCCATTATTATTGCCTGTCTGGGTGCATTAAGTTTGATTTCCTATACTGTATCTCAGATGACTAGCCAGATAGGCATACGAAAAGTGCTTGGCGCACCGGTTTGGGATTTGGTTAAGTTGGTCAACCAGAGCTTTTTCCAAATGATATTTGCTTCATTCATTCTTTCAATCCCATTGAGTTACTTCTTAATAGATAGTTGGCTGGAAGGATTTGCTTACAAAATTTCAGTAGGCTATTTACCGTACTTACAAGCTGCCATACTCATCGTGTTGATCGCGGCAATAACTACAAGTTTCCAGTCCATCAAAGCAGCTTTGGTCAACCCAATAGACACGCTAAAGGAAGAATAAACGATACAAATATGTTCTTACATTTTGTCAAATACGCAGTAAGGTACTTCTGGAGAAATAGACTTTTCTCATTGATCATATTAAGCACAACGCTGGCCTATAGTGCGTGGGGAGTAGAATGCTACTCCCGTCCGTAATGCACTAGCCATGCCTTTCAAATGTAAAAACAAATGGCGAAACTACCAGACAACCGCAACACTTTCTTAACCCACAAACCCCCATGCAATTATAGGCGTTGTGTGCGCCCAGCATGGGTGTTGTATCGTAAGATACAAAGAGATACCAGAGGGTGCCACATAGTGATCCCTACGGGGCAAGTCCCTTGTAGGCAAGTTGGTATTAGCCTACTAGCAAGTGACAAGGTTGTTAACCGTGAGGTTAGAACTGAAGGAAGTCAAACGGCAAAGGCTGGAACTGACCCCGTTCTTCAACGGGGCAGGCTGAACAGAAACGACATATTGAGGCTAGTGAGAATGAGTAAGCAAGCACATCTTTGCAAAGCTCTAGACCAACAAATTTTCATTAGTAGATGTCGCAGGTTTCAGCCGAAGGTATCCGCCATTACCTGGGGAGATCTCGAACCGCACGAGTTGCGGATTGAGAAGTCAGCCGAGGTCATATTAGTCAATGGAATAAGAGTCGACACCTTCGGGATAAAGTCAGAGTTCTCACGAGTTGATGAAGGACTGAACCCCGTATCAAGTACGGGGCAGGCTGTTGAGTAGACTGAAATTCGATAAGGAGGTTAATCCGCCAGTTGGCGGATGCTAGCCTTATCTTAAATTATCGAAAAGCCAAAGCCGGTGTAAAGAGCGGTTTTGGTATGCTCAACGAACCGCCAAGTACGAGAACCGTACGCTTGGTGGTGTGAGAGGCGCACTCCACTATCTACAGATAGTGGAGCCGTCTACTCGATTGTAGCACGTTTTCATGTTTTGAATCGGTCAAAATCAGTCATTAAATATTCTTCGAATTGGGGTTTGCAATGTTCTTTCTGGAGCTTAGTATTCTTACCATTAAACCAAATAGACCATTTCCCTTTATTAATTCCATTTTTGTTTTGGTTAGACTCTTTAATGAATTCTTCACTTGAAAGTAGCCAAAAAGATTTCATTCGCTCAGAATAAAAAAGGAAATAATAATTTTTTCTTCTTTCGTGAGTAATTGCAGCAAAAAGTGCAGCGTCACCAAATGTTACATCCTTTGATCGTGCCTTTATTTGAATTTCAATAAATTCCCCTGATGGTTTTCTTATTACAGCGTCAATTCCAAAACCATCAACTAATGGCATATATACATCAAGACCTTCTTTTAACATTAGACCTACAATCCAATATTCCATTCTTTTACCAAATCCTGCTGAATGCCTAAATGAAATTGCCATTTCTTTATTTCTTACTAAAAGTTAGTGTAGCAATCAAACATCCGATACCAAGATTAATCCAAAATTGCCAATTAGTCGGGAACAGGAATCCTAATAGGAACATTGTAATTGTTATGGTCAATAGAACAATGGACTTGGTATTCCTTTTTACAAAAGTTAGCGAGTTCGTCAATTGGCTCAAAAGAAAGTTCGCTTTTTGAGGAGTCTTATTTCTTTGTCTGACTCGAACCGTATTTGGAAATATTCGCACTCCCAAACTTTCAATTTTATTATCATTTGTAATTGCCCAACCAATGGAGTTGGTTCCTAGGTCAAGTCCTAATATTCTGCTCATCTGTTTGTTTTTATGTGCTACAAGTCGCTATAAGCAACTCTTGTTTCTAACCTCAATATAGTATAATAACGTTAAAAGTTGCCGTGAATCAATTAGGTAAAGGAATAGCGTATAGTTAAACGTATATTCTACGGCTATTAGATTTCTATGCATAGAAAAAAAGGTATCGAGATGGACACAATGTCTTATAGTTTCTAGACAAAGTGAAGGAGTGAATATCTCTGAAGGGCTGTGGCTTCCAGATAAAAAGACCCTATGAAGCAATGGTTATTGTACATGGTCTACCACTAAAAATATCTTTCAATATCAAATTGACCTTTAAACAGATTTAGTTCTACCAAAAGAGAGATTTCGTGTGTGCCAAAGTTACTTTGAACCAGCTGATTAGTCGGGAGTTCGAAAGAGTATCCCAATCGGAAAGAGCGATTCACCTGGATTTGAGTATTGATCGCTATCCCGTTGAGGTTTCGAAGCATTACGCCTGCCCATATGGTACGGGCAAATAATGCGCTGATACTGATATCAGCGGCCACTTGACTTTCGGTATATCTAACCAAAAAAGATGGTTTTAATAAAATGTTAGTTGTTGATTTAGGTTTGATGATGAAACCTCCACTTAAATAATAATGTGGTAAATACCGAGTGC
>Ga0209634_1002758_pt1 | contig 12165 bp, 12 predicted proteins | sample LinPmetageLP40_FD_184043 | JGI IMG/M metagenome (GOLD analysis project Ga0209634, IMG submission 184043) | Marine viral communities from the Pacific Ocean - LP-40 (SPAdes) (version 2) | ecosystem: Environmental > Aquatic > Marine > Oceanic | place: Pacific Ocean | collected 2010-08-26 | reverse complement strand
ATCTTTAATAGGATAATATAAATTTTTTTTTTTTTTTTTACATTTAATATTACTTAATTGTAAAAATAATAATTTAAATTTTTTTATATCTAAATTATTTATTTTTTTCCAAAAATTAGATGGTATTATAGCATCATCTTCTAATACTAATGTATATTTATTGTTATCTTTTATTGCTTTTTCCCATATTTTTATATGACTTAAGGCACACCCGATTTGACCTGGCGTTAATTTATTATTTTTATCAAAATATTTATCAATATCTTTAGAATATATTTCTATTTTTTTACCATCGCAAGCTGAAAATCTTTCATATTCTAAATTAATTTTTTTTAAATCTTTATCTATTGATTGTAATCTATCTTTTCTACTATCTAAATTTATTACATATGTTTTATTAATTTTAAAATTATTATTAAAATTCTCATTTTGTTTATTATAAAATAATATTAATATAATAATAATTATTATACATACTAATAAAATATAATACATTAATATGATATATATATATATTATAATAATTATTATTATATTAATATTATTTTATAATAAACAAAATGAGAATTTTGATTCTATAAAAGTTACACCATATACTGATAATATAAAAAATAGAATATTATTTATATTATGGATGGGGGGAAAATTAACTGATAATCGAAAAGAATCAATCGAATCTATAAAAAAAAATACAAAATGTAATGTTGTAGTTATAAATAAAGATAATCTTCACCACTATATTTTAAAAGATTATCCATTACATAAAGGTTTTAAATATTTATCATCAATTCACAAGGCAGATTATTTAAGATGTTATTTAATGCATCATTATGGTGGTGGATATAGTGATTTAAAAAAAGCAAAATCTTCATGGGATTCTTCATATAAAAAATTAGAAAATAATAAAAATATATGGGCTGTTGGTTTACGTGGCCCAAATAATTTTGGTATTGCATATCCATTTGAATACAATAAAATACAACGTGAAGAATTAAAAAAAAATCACAAAAATTTAATTGGTGTTGGATATTTTATTTATAAACCTAGAACAAAAATAACACAAGAATGGTATGATAATCTTAATAAACGAATGGATTATTACTATAATGATTTAAAAAAACATCCGGCTATTTTTTCTAGAGAAGCATATGATAGATTACCATCAAAATATTTTAAAGATGAACAAGATCCAGAACTTAAAAAATTAGGATGTCCCAAAAAAAGGACAAAATATCCTATTTCATGGAATAGAATATTAGGTCAAATAAATTATCCAATTCAATTAAAATATTTAAAACATATTGATTATGGTATTCCAAAACCAGATAGAAGTAAACCATATTTGTAATTATAAATAAAAAAATTATTATAATATTATATGTATTATTTTTTTAAAATACTTATATCTATAATACTGATTATAATATTAATAATTTATAACAATAAATTATATTTACATTTTAGTAATGAAATAGAAATGTCTCCTAAATTATCTAAACAAGATATTTTAGATTTAAAAAAAGGTCAAAAAATAATGACAAATATGTTAAAAGAGTTTGATAGAATATGCAGAAAACATAATTTAAAATATTGGTGTCGAGGAGGAACATTAATTGGCGCTATAAGACATAAAGGATGGATTCCTTGGGATGGGGATATTGATGTTGGTATGTTAGAATCAGATTATAATAAATTAGAAAAAATAATTCAGTCAGAACTTCCTAAAGATATGTGGTTTCAAACACATAAAAATGATAAATATTGGCCTAATAAAAATATTAACAAAATAAAATCTTTAGATGCATATTATAAAAGAAAGGAAGGAGATGGTAGAGATAAATGGCATAATGGAATACAATTAGATATTATGAAATTTAAATATATAAATAATGATACTGAAATTTATGGTTCAACAACAATATGTGGTCCTCCAGATAAAACAAAAAGAAATAAACATGATATATTTCCATTAAAAGAAATAAAATTTGATAATATTGATGTTTATGTTCCTAATAAATATAAACAAATAAGTATAGAAATTTGGGGAGGACATCCTCCTTCATTACCAAATATTAATAAAAGATATCCTCACGAAGGACGTATAAAATTTAGTACATCAATGACAATCAAAAAAAAATATCCTGAATTATATCCTAAATTTTAACTATTTTATAAACAATTATGGATGGTATATATACCATCCATAATTGTTGAGCAGATAAATTTTTATTATTATCTATATATTTTTTTAATTTATTGTGATATTTAATATCATTAAAATGTTCTTTCATATAAATATCGGTTGGTCTTGTAAAAGGTATTTTATTTGTAATATTTATATTATCATTTTTATATAATATTTTAAATGCTTCTAATATAACATATTTTGGTTCTCCATTTCTTACTCTTTTTATATTTAATTCATGATTTAAACCAATATATCCCCATAATGGTAGATGCAATAATCCAAATAATTCAGGTAAATAAAAAAAAGATTTAATTGTCATTATATGATAATTGTATGTAAGAAATTCCTGTGTGTTAATAATATTATTTTTATTAATAAATTTTTTATAACTATTATCAAGAAATTCATTATCTTCTTTAATTCTAGGACAATATTCATATCTTTTTTTAAAATCATATAATTTCCAATCTTTAGAAATTAATTTATCCATTCCACCAAAATGAGTATCAGCACCCCATCCACTTAGTAACACATTTATATTCATTTCCTTAGCTTTTTTACAACACATATAAACAGGTATTTCACATGGATGTATTGGATTTTTTTTTACAGACATTAAATAATCAATATTATCATTATAATCTTTCCAACTTACATCTACTATAATTAAATTTAATTTATTTATTTTACAATATTTTTTAACAATATCAATTTCAGGATCTTTTTCCCTTTCTACATAAGTAGCATAAAATGCATATGAATTTTCAGGTAGCATTTTAGCAATAGTCGCAGAATCTATCCCTGATGAAATTAATATGCCTATTTTTTTATTATAATTTAATAATTTATTTTTAAATTTAGTTAATTCTATGACAGCTTCTTTTCCATTGTTAACCTTTATATTTCTTGGACATTCAGAATATTCATCGTATTTTCTATTATGTATACCCTCCGTCCATCCAATATTTGAATAAAGATGTTGAAATGCTAAAAATTCATCAATTGATTTATCCAAATTAAATTCTATACTCATTATAATTTAATATTTAAAAAAAATACTAAATTTAACTAATTTAAATTATATAAAACATCAATAAAATCTTCAAATTTTAAATTTATGTTCTTATCAACAAGTTTAGTATATTTAATTAAATGTTCTACACTATTCAGATTTTCAATATCATCATCAAATAAAACCATAAATTCTGGTGATTTATTCGTTTTTTTTATAATGTTTTTAATATGTGGTAATTTTGTTTTTTCAGTTGTCCATTCAATATGATTTGGATGTTCTTCTAAATTAATTGATAACTTTTTTAATAATTTTTTACATCTATTTTTATATTTTGATCTAGAAGCAAATCCATATTCTATATTATTTATATTTAAATATTTAAAAATTCTTATAATATCATCTGTAAAAATATAATTTTTTAATTTTAAATTAAATTCTTCATCTGTTAGAAGATTTGTATAAAAATTCCATATTGTTTTATCTAAATCAAAAATAATTAAAATATTATTTATATTTACTATTTTTTTTTTTATAATAGTTGTAGAACATTCTTTAGTATATGGAAAATAAACTATTTTTACATTGTGATTTTTTAATTGTGATTCATATTTAATCCACTTATCAGTATTAAACCAATCATCCCCAACAAATAAAATATTAAATTTTATTTTTTTCCAAGCATCATATTTATCAGTATCAGTTTGTGGAATAACACAGTCTACATATTTTATAGACTCTAATATTTTTTTTCGTTCATTATATTTTATAATTGTATTTTTAAATTTGTATTTTATACATTCATCAGTCGATAATCCAATAATTAATTTATCACACATTGTTTTGGCATTTTTTAATAAATTTATATGACCAATGTGTAATAAATCAAATACACCACATGCATATCCTATAATCATTATAATAATATATTATTTTTTATAACCAAATAATTCAAAATCTTTTTTATATACTTTATAAATTAAATCCTTTGATTCTTGTGTTAAATCATTTATATTTAATTTAGAATTACTTTTATTATTTTTGTCTAATTTAATATTAGTAATATTTTTATTTTCATTTAATTTTTTGAAATCATTATCTAAATTTTCAAACTTTAGAATGTGGTCACATTTAATATGTCCATGTGTATATTTATATTGTGGTAAAATATGACATCCATTCCATCTTTCATTTTTTTTAAAATGTGTTAATTTATCTTTAATAAATGTATTCAATCCTTCTTTTGATGCTTTTTTTCCATTCGCATATTTATATGCACTTATAATTTTAGTATATGGATTTCTAACTACACATAATAGTTCATCATCTTTAGTATATATAGTTCTTCCTAATTCATCTGGTGGTTTATGCCAAGGATAACAACCTTTTGTATCTTTATAAGTATTGTTCGTAGATCTATTCCACCATTTTCCTTTTTTTTTAAATGATTTCCATGAATTTTCAATAAATTTATTATTTTCTTTTTTACTCCAATCTCTAAACCCCCATTTAATATTATTTTTTAATACGCTATTTTCTATTGATGTGCCAGCATTTTTTGGAATATGTACAAATTTTAAATCAAATTTTTCAATACTATTAAATACAAATATAAATAGAAATACAAATAATAATATAGAAATTATTACTTTCATTATATAAATATAATTATATTTTTTTAAGAGCACTAAATCTACTTTCTTTTTCATAAGTAGCATCGCATATTGAATAGCCATATTTAATAAAATCATAATGTGTAAAAATTAAATGTTTTGGTGATTCATTATATTTATATTTTTCTGGTCTATTTTCATGGGTTTTTGAACGAATATTAACTATATATATTGATGTTTTAGTTACGCGCTCTATTTCATCTAATACTTTGAATGCATATTCTTTTGTTGGAAAATACTCAAATACAGATACACAAAAACTATTATTAAAATATTTATTTTTAAATGGTAGTATTATAGCCTCACAATTATATACTTTACTATTTGTTAATGAAATATTTTTATTTATTAAACTTCTAGAATAATCTATTCCAAAATAATCAAAATTTATTGAAAATAATTTAGAAAAAGTTCCTGAACCACATCCAATTTCTAAAACTCTTTCATGTGGTTTAATATCTAAAGTATACATTATAGTTTTATAACATATATTGCTATCAAAATTAGTATTTTCATAACCACATAATGACTCTAAATTATTTGAATATTCTTTTCCCTTTAATTCCCATATTTTATCCCATCCATTTTTATTTTCATCAGTTTCACTATTTATATTAAAAGACTTAATATCTTTAATAATAGATGATGTGCTAACTCCTTTATTATACTCTAATACTTTCATTTTATTTAATTGTATTGGAACTTCGAAATATTTAAATTGTTTTTCATAATCTGAAACATTTGAAAAAGCATGTACTACTAAATCTATATTGTGTTTAGTTATAAATTCTTCTGTCATTATCAATGGATAATCTAATGTAGTTTTATCAACATATTTACAGGAATCAACAAAACTAAAACGCTTATCTTCACTAAATATAGGTATTCTTTTATAACTAGTAGAAATTTTATCATTTAAAACTCCCACAAATAAAAAACTATTTGGAAACATTTCCTTAATTTTTTTAAAATGATTTACATGACCTTCATGAAATAAATCAAATATACCATCACAAAATATAATCATTAATCAATAATATTACTTTAAGTTTAAGTTAAATTTTAATTAATTTTTAATTTCTTTTTTGTTTTTCGGTTTCTTTTTTTCTTTCTTGAACCACCAGCAGTAGTAGCATTAGTAGTAGTATTAGTAGCACGAGGACCAAGCTGCTGCCCTGGTGTCTTTAATGCTTCTAATGAATCTTCCATTGATGATGCTCTAAGAAATAGTGTCCTGCTTTTACCTATATCACTCAAACTATCAATTGTATTTCCTATATCAAAACCAGTCAGTGGTTTAACGGGGACGGAGAAAGGAGGTCTTAATCCACGACATGCGTTATCAAATATTATTACTTGTTCATTTGGTTTAATATCGCCTTTCAAATATATTAATTCCATTAGTTCTTCTAATGTATAGACATTAGTTGATTTAGATTTCAATGCTCTATTGTATTTTAAAATGTTATCAGTGTTTTCTGGTATATCACCTTTATAATCATATAATTCATTTAATTTTAATCCTAAATGTAATTTCTTATCTTTTGATACTTTAGAAATTATTTTGTTATCTAATTTAATTAAATCATCAGCTGTATCTTCATTTAATTCAAAAACCCCAATTAGTCCTTCTCTAACACTCTCCGTTTGAAAATAAAACTCTGTATTTATTGGTGTATAATTGTAACTATATTTAACAAAATTTACAATATCAGTTGTTGTTTGTTCCGTTTTTTTGAAATAATCAAACCTTTTATCATCCGCATACCTTTTCAACCTTGATTTTTTAAAATGTTCTGGCAAAGGCTCCTGTTCCCAGTCCTTGACTTTTGCATCAATACAAAAATTTTGCCAATACATATTTACTATATTTTCTAATATACGCAAATGCTCTATTGTATTAGCATTAATCAAACCAAGTAAAAATGATTTTTTATGTTTAGAACTTATTATTTGTATTAGTAATATAAGGATTGCAAATATAGATTTACGACCAACTGGTTGAGTTGAAATTATATTAAAACGATTTGCGTTGTATCTGTGTGGTTTATGATAAAATTTTTTATAATCCTTTCGTTGGCCTGCATTAATATTAGCGAACACTGTTTCAAAATTTACCCTTGGTTTTAAATTATATTTTGTTGTAGCCACTTTTGCTCCATGTCCTTGAATAAAAAAAACTCGTATATTGTTTTTTTTTAATGAAGCATCATTCATAATGGTATGTGGTATTATTTTTATTATTTTTTTAAATTGCGAATCAATGTAAATATGATCTTCATCTGGAAAAAATGTAGTGTATATTTTATCCGATATTTTTGCGTCAATTTGTTTATCAGGATTAAAAATAAATGGAACCAATTCCATTCTATGGGCTGTTGAAAATGATGTAGCATTAAATTTATCTTTTATTGATTTATTAACATAATTTAAATCATAATTATTATAGCATGATTCAAATACTTTTAAACTCTCATTATTATCGATAAATCTATTAAATTGCGATTTAGTAAATGATGTCTTTAAACCATTTTTAATATGTACTAATTTATTTGTAGTGTAAACCATAAATTTTTGTATTTCTTCAATTGGCAATGATAGTAATATTCTTAATATAGAAAAGTTACAATGCTCTAAATCATCAAAACTAATTAATTTTAATTTTTCTATAATCACCGATTTAAAAATATTTTTGGCTTTACAATTAGAAGTATCTAAAAAATCAAGATTAGTTTCAATAATTTCATTATAAGTTGCCTTTGATGGGTTTCTGCCAAATAAACTTAACATTGCTTTGTACTCCATTTTTTGACTTAGTAATAATTCAAATGCTTTTAAAAACTGATATTCATATTGTTTATCCATTGTTTGTTCTTGTGTTATTTGTCCTAAAGAATTCATTTCATATAGTTTTCTTGAAACTGGAATACTTATAGCATCTTTAAATTTAAACCCATCATGAAATGAAAATAATAAATCTACATTTGTTTTTATATTTGTTAACAAATGACTATATTCATATGGATAAGGCTCGCCACTTGGCCATTTATAAAGAATATGTTTTTCTACAAAAATAGTATAATAAAATTTTTCTAATCCATGATGTACTAACCACTCAATAATTGGTATTTCTTCGATATCTAATTTAGTGCTTCGTCTGACTGTATTCGCGTATGATATTTTTTTGCTCATTAAAATAGTATATTATTTTTTTTTTGTTTTATTAGCCTTTTTCTTTTTGGCTTTTAACGTTTTTTTTTTAGGTAATTCTTTTAATTTTCCATTATTGGTTATCATAAATTCATGTTTGGAATCACGTTTATCATTTAATCTAATTTCTGTGAAACCAGATTTTTTAGTTGTATTTAATGTGCATAAATTTGGATACTCTTTTGTTAAATAAACCGCACTATCATGAATTCTTTCTTTTGTTCGTTCTACTTGCATACCACCTGGTTCTTTATAACATTTTGTATCACACGTTATGTTATTAAATCTTAGCAACCCACCATCTTTTAAATAATATTTAATACTTCGTTCATAATCCTCTTTATCATCAATTGTTCTAATTTCAGCCTTTTTATTATTTATTGCACCAGTTAAAAATCCAATAACATAACATAATTTTGTTCCAACATAATCATTTAAATTATTAGTTTTTGCTTTCATAAAAAAAGGATTGTATACTGGGTAAACACCCCAATTTGTTAATCCAGATATTTTAGCCAATTTAAATCCATTATTAATTAAATCTTTTAATGATTTTAATTTTATTAATTTATTTCCTTTTTTATTTTTCTTATCTCCTTTATTTATACAATCATATATACCATATATATCATCGTCCATATAAAAAATATGTTGACCTTCTTTAAAATAGTTAGGCATAAAATTACGAATATTTTTTATACCTGGTTTTCCGACAATTATTTTATGATAATATTTATCTTTTAATACATCTTCATATATTTTTTTCTGTTCTTTATCTGCTACAAAAATATGAATCTTTTTAGGATCTATTTTATAATCTTTTAATATTTTTAACGTTCTATCTCTAAGAGTTTCTGGTCGTTTATAGGAAGGAATCGCCACAACATATTCAGTTAATACCATATATAATAATAAATTATTTTTTTTTTGTTTTTTTGTGTTTATTGTTTTTCTTTTTTTGTGTTTTTCTAAATGTTGGTTTTTTATTTGTATCAACATATTTTTTTAATAAAACCCACAAACTATTTGGATTATTAGAATTATCAACATCTATCTTATATTTATTATTTACTAAATTTCTCCATAAATGAATAGTATATACATTTTTTTTAAACATACTACTTATACTTTTACCTGGTACACCATATTTTGCTCTATAACTTGGTAAATTTAAAAAACAATCTTTAGCATACCACCAATCTAGATGACAAAAATAATCTGGAGATTTAACATATTTCATAAAATTGTATTTTTTAATTTGTTCTCGTAAAAAAATCATATACTTTATCTTATTTTTATTTGTTCCTTTTTTTTGGTATGCCATGCATATTTCATATAATTCTTTATAAAAATCGCTTTTTGGGGGTGCTTTTAATACTCCAATATTTGGTACAAATTTTTCTTTTAATTTATATGCCCCTTTTTGTATTGTGCGTTCAGATGAAAATACGAATGGTTCTTTAAAATCTAATTTTTTGAGAGATATTAAATCTAAATCAACCCAATAACCACCATTTTCATACAACATTTTATATCTAAAAATATCAGAAAAGGGTAAAAATCCCTCTTTTAATTTAAATAATTCTTTTTTAGGCATTATTTTATTTCCATCTAAAATTTTGGTCTTTTTTGGAATTCCATTAATTTTTTCATAAGTATATAAATGAAATTCATGACCTGTATTTATAAAACTGTTTATTGAATATATTTCCATATCTCCTAAATCATTTCCAACCCATAAACTTTGCACTACTACCATTTAATAATTATTCATATTTTAATTAGATAATAATTTTATTTTAAATTATTTTATTTTAATATAATATAGCAATGAGTCACCGAAAAACAGCCATATATACATTAACATTAACTTTAAGTTCCGAATTTAGAGCAATGATATATGATTTGAATGATTCTAAAGAATTTATAAAAAAATATGTTAAAAGCATATTTTCCAAATTAATAGGAAATAATACTAAAGTTAAATGCGATGTTAGTGGTAGTGGCGATGATGAACATGTAGTTACTATTAATTATACATTTTACTATAATAACGCCCAAATAAAATCTTCACGCGTGTATGTATCAGACGATGTTGTAGATTCTAATGGTGATTTAGAACTAGATGAAGATGATTTTATACAAACAGTTCAAGGCAACCTTCAGAGTGGAACGTCATACTTACTTGAAGAAGCTAAAGTTTCCCCTAGAGAGTGGAAAGTTGAAGGTGCGTCTCTTAAAAAAGCTACTGTAGGAAAAAAGAAAAAAACATCTCCTAAACGTAAATCACCATCTAGAGCAACTGCTGGGCCGGCGCCAAGAAAAAAGAAAGGTTCTTCTAAACGGAAAGTTCAAAGTCCTCCTAGAGCAGCTTCTAGTTCATCGTCTAATAACTCTTCATGCAAAGGGAAAAAAAAGAAGAGTTGTAAAAAACCACATTGTTCATGGAATGTAACAAAAAGAGCCGGAAAACGTGGTAAAGGAGCTTGCATAAACAATTAAAAAATATTTAAATTGGTTTAAAGATATTTACATAGAATATAAATATGGTTGTAATTGGTGTATGTGGTATTACAGGGGCGCAAGGTGGTGCTATTGCGGATTTATTTCTAAAAAATAATCACAAAGTAATCGGAATTACACGAAATATTCACTCAGATAAATCGTTAAAATTATTAGAAAAAGATGTTAAATTAAGAATTGGTGATTTTGATAATGTTGAATCATTACATGATATATTTAATGGTTGTGATGTTGTATTTGTAGTGACTAATTTTTGGGAACATATGGATTCAAAACGTGAATTTCAACAAGCTAAAAATATAATAGATAGTGCCTTTAAATCTAATGTAAATCATATTGTATGGAGTACTTTGGAAGATACGCGGGATTATAATGATTCAATTGAATTTATTGGAAATTATAAAGTGCCTCATTTTGATGAAAAGGGTATGGTTTCTAAATATTTAAATGGATTAAATATTAATTCCACACATTTATATACGAGTTTCTTTTATGAAAATCTAATAAATCTAATGAAATTAAAAAAAGATGATGATGGTGTGCGAAGATTATGTTTACCAATGAATGATTCTATTTTACCTTTAGTTAGTGTATTAGATATAGCTAAAATGACCGATTATGTAGTAAATAACAAATTATATGGAAATGTTGGTGTTGCTAGCGAGCATTTAAAAGTTAGTGAAATGGCTAATATTTTAACAGATGTTTTAAATGAACCTGTTGAATATGTTTCTGTTCCAGCAACAACATATAGACAATTTGGATTTCCAGGATGTAATGATTTAGGAAATATGTTTGAATTTAAGGATGTTCATAATAAAGACTTTTGTCAAAAAAGAAATATGGACGATGTTAGATGTAGAATTAATCCAATTGATTTTAAAACATGGTGTGTTCAAAATAAAGACTACCTTTAAAAATTGAATATTAAATTATATTTTATTTATAGTTACAATTACAAATATGGCTTTGTATAACATTATTAACGAATATGTTGATTTGCGTTCTAGTATTAAGAATAATCATAATGGTTATTCAAAATTGGGATGTGTAGCTTTCTCGCCTAAATTAAAGCAGCAGCGGGTTTTATTCTTTCGGGTTTAACCAATATAATTTATCTGGAAAAGCGTCAGAATCTAATACTGATAATATTCATGCAGAAGTGGATTGTGTTAATAAATTGAAACGTGCTAAAAAAAAGAAACATATTAATATAATTATATTTAGAACAAATTCAAAAGGTGACTCGTTGCTAATGTCTAAACCATGTAGTAATTGTATAAAAGCTATTTATTCAACTCTTAAATATAAAAATTATAAATTAAAAAAAATTTGGTATACAGATTCAAATGGTGATTTTATTAGATTTATTATGTAGACACAGGACGTGGATGTGCATTCTCGCATGCGGTTCCTTCGAGTTTCTTCCATACCTCATCATTCGTTTTTGAAGTATCTTTCAACATATTATGAAGTCGTTTGCAGCAAGCAAAGACCCGGTCGCATGGTCTAAAATATCCTCTTTCTTTCGCCAGCATATGATCCCAACAACCTGTACC
>Ga0209634_1002757_pt1 | contig 12167 bp, 17 predicted proteins | sample LinPmetageLP40_FD_184043 | JGI IMG/M metagenome (GOLD analysis project Ga0209634, IMG submission 184043) | Marine viral communities from the Pacific Ocean - LP-40 (SPAdes) (version 2) | ecosystem: Environmental > Aquatic > Marine > Oceanic | place: Pacific Ocean | collected 2010-08-26 | reverse complement strand
CATCATTAGAACCTTATTATATAGGTAGAGACTCACACTGTTATACAGTATATGAAGTAATTACTCCTGATTCAGATAGATTAAGAACTGAGGATAGTAAAGGAGTAGATTATGAAAAACCTGTGGCGCATTATTCCCATTTTGGAAGTGCTTTAAATAAAATAGCAGAGTGCCAATTACATAATAATAGTAAAGAAAATTACACTAGTGTAAGTGAATATCTCGATAGATGGGATGAATTAAAATTAAAATTAGAAACATTAATAAATTATAAAGGACTATGAATTTAGAAGCATTATTTAATGCGGTTATCGTTAAACCGATTGAACAAAACGAAGAAATGTACGGATCAATTGTAGTTCCGGACATGGGAAAAGATAAAAATGAACATGCTATTGTGGTATCAGTTGGACCTGGTCAACATACACATATGGGACATTTTATACCTGCTGAAATTAAAGTAGGTGATGAAGTAGTTTTACCTACTCAAGGATTTACTAAAGTAGAACATAATGGTGAAGAATTTTATGTAGGGCCAGAAAATCAAATACTAGCAAGAGTAAAAGCAACAGTTGCTGATGCATTAGCTGAAACAGAAGTTACTGAAGAAGAACAAGCATATATTAATGACATAAAATTAGAAGACAATGAGTAAAATTATAGAATTTGGCCCGGAAGGGAGAGAAAAATTAGTAAAAGGTATTGATACATTAGCAGATGCTGTAGTATCAACCTTAGGACCTAATGGTAGAAATGTTGTGATAGAAAAAAGTCATGGACAAGTACAATCCACTAAGGATGGTGTAACAGTAGCTAAACATATTTCACTTAAAGATCCAATTGAAAATTTAGGTGTTACTTTAGTTAAAGATGCATCATTAAAAACAGCTGATAAAGCTGGTGATGGTACTACTACATCAACTTTATTAGCTAGAGAAATGATTAAAGGAGGACTTAGTCATTTAAATAATGGAGCAAATGCTGTTGAAATAAAAAGAGAAATTGATCAATCCGTAGAAGAAGTAATTAAAAATTTAAAAAATAATATATCAGAAGATATATCATCTGAAGATCAATTAGAACAAGTAGCAACAGTTTCTGCTAATAATGATAAAGAAATTGGTAAATTAATTGCTACTGCATTAGATAAAGTAGGTGATGAAGGAATAGTACACATTGAAGAAAGTAAATCAGGTGAAACTTATTTAGAAACTGTTGAAGGTTTACAATTTGATAGAGGATTTAAATCACCTTATTTTGTTACTGATAACAATACAATGACCAGTACTTTAACAGATGTTAGTGTTTTAATTGCAGATCATAAATTTACTAATGTTAAAGAATTATTACCTATATTAGAAGGTGTAGCTAAACAAGCTAAATCTTTATTAATTATAGCTGAAGATATAGACCATGAAGCATTAGCTACTTTAATTGTTAATAAACAAAGGGGTACATTAAATGTTTGTGCTGTTAAAGCACCGGATTTTGGTGATAGAAGAAAATTAATTTTAGAAGATATTGCTATTATGACAGGAGGTCAAGTGTTTGATAAATCTAAAGGAATGAAGTTAGATAAATTTTCTTGGGATTGGTTTGGTGAAGCTAGAACATCAACTATTAGTAAAACAACAACTACTATAATTGATGGTAAAGGTGATGAAGACACTATTAACAAAAGAATAGAAGAATTAGCTCATCAAGTTGAAGGATCAGAAAGTGAATTTGAACGTGAACAATTACAAAGTAGACTAGCTAAGATGTGTGGTGGTGTTTCTATTATTCATGTAGGAGGTCGTAATGAAACAGAAATGAATGAAAAAAAAGATAGAGTAGATGATGCTTTACACGCTACAAAAGCAGCAATTGAAGAAGGAATAGTACCCGGAGGTGGAGCTGCTTTATTATATGCTAGAGAATCCATTAATAATTGTAATATAGGTTCAGAAATAGTTTATAAATCATGTGGTAAACCATTTGAACAAATACTTATAAATGCGGGACATGATCCAGTACAAGCTCAAATGTTAGGTAAATATAAATTAGTTGATAGCGGTAATGATACATGGGCAGGATATAATATTAAAACAGATGATGTTGTTAATATGAAAGAAGCTGGTATTATAGATCCAACTAAAGTAACTAGAGTTGCACTTGAAAATGCTGCGGCAGTAGCAGGTACAGTATTACTTACAGAATGTATTGTGGTAAATGAACCTGAAGAAGAAAAACAACCACAAATTGACCCTTCAATGATGGGAATGTAATATGGAAACAGTAATTAATGAACATAACGAGTTGATAGCAACAAGAGTTCCACCTGGAGATAGGTGGAAACTCGTTGCAGATCCTAAAAAACAAGTATATCCTAGTTTAACAGAAGCTTTAGAAGCTTATTTACATAAAACTGGATTTAAAGGTGAATATAGATTAGACCCTATGGGAAGTAAATTATATGCTATTCATTCAACTGAGGAAGAAATAGCTCCAAAAGAAGAAAAAATGTATTCATTATATGGTGAATTTAAGCAAGGTGCTTAAGTTTGGAAAATTAAATAATATTTTGTATATTTAGGTTATGAAAGATCACGGATTATTAGTAGAAAAATATCGTCCTACAAATTTAGATAATTATGTAGGTAATGAAAGTATTAAAAAATCAATATCAAATTATATTAGTCAAAATGATATTCAAAATTTAATATTTTATGGACCAGCAGGTACTGGTAAAACAACACTAGCAAAATTAATTGTTAAAAATATAGAATGTGACCACATTTATATTAATGCCTCTGATGAAAGAGGTATTGAAACAATTAGAGATAAAGTAGCAGGATTTGCTAGTGTAATGTCATTTAAACCTCTCAAGGTTGTTATATTAGATGAAGCAGATTTTCTAACTATACAAGCACAGGCATCATTAAGAAATGTAATTGAAACATTTTCAAGAACTACACGTTTTATTTTAACTTGTAATTTTATTGAACGTATTATAGATCCTTTACAGTCAAGATGTCAAACATTAAAAATTATACCACCAAGTAAATTAGATGTAGTAAATCATTTAATGAAAGTTATACAAAAAGAAGGTATAAAATGTAGTGTAAGTGACTTAGAAACAATTACTAATAATAACTACCCTGACGTTCGTAAGATGCTTAATACAATACAAGTATCCACACAAGATAAACAATTATTATTAGATAAAGAGGCATTAGTATCATCTAATTATATGGTTGAAGTTGTAAAAGAACTATCTAAATCATCTCCCAAATTTAATACAATAAGACAAACAATAGCTAATGCTAATGTTAAAGATTTTGAGGTATTTTATCGATTTTTATTTGATAATGCTTCGGATTTTGCTCCTGGAAAAGAAGGCACAGTAGCAATACATATAAATGAATACAGTTTTCAATCTAATTTTAGAATTGATAAAGAAATAAACTGTATGGCCTTGGTAAAACAATTAATTAATATTTAAATTTTAAAAAATGAGTGAAAACAACGTAGGACAACCACAAGTAAAATTAGAAGACACAACAGGATTCGTAACACCAGAAGGTAATAAAATATTCCAACAAGGTGTATTATTACGTAGTGTATCTAAATTTGTAGCAGGAACTGATGAGGATGCAGTTATGCCAATTCCAGTATTTTATTGCCCTGATACTAAAAAAATAGTTGGATTAACATTACCACCAGAAATCAGAGATGAATATAAAGATGATTTAATATAAATGACAGTATTTGATTGGTTAAATGAAATAACTGTTAAAAAAACACCCCCCAAGGATTTTACTCAACAAGATTGGGATGATTGGAATTCTTATATGGTGCATAGATTTTTATCTATGAATATGAGTTATATTGATATAGTCAATTTTGTACAAAATATAAATCCTCAAAATAAAAAGGAGATTTATACCATTTATAGGGAAATGATTCCCAAAAGAAAAGTATGGAATAAGTATATTAAGAACCAAAATAAAAAGGATTCTAAAGAACTAGCAAAAATCATAGCTAATAAATTATCAATTGGAAGTGATGAAGCTAGTTCGTATATTCCCATATTAGGAAAAGAAGGTATCACTGAGATATTAAGTGATTTAGGTTATGAAAAAAAAGAAATTAAAAAAATAATAAAAACAATATGAACTTACAAGTATACAAATTTTTAAAAGCAGAAGCAGAAGCTGATAAAGCTAAAGCATTAGCTAGTATTAACTTACTAACAAACCACCCAGCAGGTATAGGTGATCATTCAACCAAAGATTATTGGGATAATTGCACTGAAGTCCTTAAATTATTATCATCAGCAGATGAAAGATTAGAGATTTTAGAAAAATACTTTAATGATAAAGGACAAATTAATGGATAGTGTAAAAAAATATTTAGAAAGATCTGATGCAATAAAAGCCCAAGAAAAGTTAGAAGGAACAACAGTATCTGAAATAGTAGAAATATTTGAAAATGAATATCCAGAATTATCTGAAGAGTTTAAAAACATTGGTAGAGAAATGTATGAAATGTTTGCTCGTAAACATATGGATTATGGTTTAAATAATATTGCTTTAGGTGGTGATATTTTAAATAGCAAAGATGATAAAAAATTCTCATTAACTGGTTTATGTATTAGACTTACAGATAAAATTTCACGTTTAAAAAATTTATTAATTAATGGTCGATCATTCGTTCAAGGTGAAGGTATGGAAGATACATTTATTGATATAGCCAATTATGGTATAATCGGTCTTTTAGTAGGCCGCGATAAATGGAAAAAATAATTTGGGAAAAAGGAAATTACCAATTATAGTAAGGGAGATTAGAAATAATCCCCCTTTACCAGTTAACTTTGCAGTTGAAAAGAATATATCTTATTCTCAACTATCAATGTTTACTCAATGTCCTAAAAAGTGGTCACTTCAATATAGAGATGGTCATAAAATTAGTGAACAAAGTATCCATATGACATTTGGTACGGCATTACATGAAGTTTTACAACATTATTTAGATATAATGTATGAAACAAGTGGGGCTGAAGCTGATAGAATTAACATTGAGGAGTTATTTGAAGATACATTAAGAAAATGTTATGCAAATGATTATAAAAAAAACAATAACCAACATTTTAGTTCTTCTACAGAATTAAGAGAATTTTTTGACGATGGTAAAGAAATTTTGAAGTTTATTAAAAAGAAAAGAAATCTTTACTTTAGGAAAAAAGGAACATATTTAGTAGGTTGTGAAGTTCCAATTGTTATTTCTCCTAATTTACGTCTTAATCGTGTTAAATATATGGGTTATTTAGATATAGTACTATATGATGAAGATTTAAAGAAATTTAAAATAATAGACATTAAAACAAGTACTAAAGGTTGGAATAAATGGGCTAAAAAGGATGAAAGTAAACAATTTCAATTAATTTTATATAAATACTTCTTTAGTAAACAATATAATATACCTTTAGAAGATATTGATATAGAATTCTTTATTGTTAGACGAAAAGTATATGTAGATGGAGAGTACCCACAAAAACGAGTACAACAATTCTACCCAGCTTCAGGTAAAGTAAAATTAAATAAAGCAACTACAAATTTAAATGAATTTATAAGTAAAGCTTTTAATTTGGATGGGTCATATAAGGATACTATATTTCGGGCAAATCCAAGTAAATGGAATTGTACGTTTTGTCCTTATAAAACAAATGCGGAATTATGCAATGCAGTCGGTAAGAATTTATAATCTGCATATATGTATAGACAAATATAAATAAAAATAAAAATTATGGCAAATTCAAAAGAAATGACACTAACAAGTGTAAAAGTAAAAAGTGATTTATTTGAAAATTTTAAAATCGAATGTGTAAAACGTAAATTTAGTTTTCAAAAACTAGCAGATCGTTCATTATACTTATATTTAACAGATGAAGATTTTAGAAAACAAATTAATTCACAAGTAAAATTAGACCTAGAAGATTAATTAAAATTAAAAATAGTTATTGAAAATGAAAGAAGGTTATATTAAAAAAGAAGACAGGAAAAAAATATTATTATTAACAGATGATATTAGAGTACATTCAGGTGTAGCTACAGTAGGTAGAGAAATAGTAACAAATACAGCTCATAGATATAATTGGGTTCAATTAGCAGGAGCTATTAAACATCCTGAAAAGGAACAAATTGTTGATTTATCTCAAGCTACCGGAGAGAAAATTGGTATAGATGATGCTAGTGTTTTATTATATCCTTGTGATGGTTATGGTAATCCTGATTTATTGAGAGATGTAATTAAAAGGGAAAAAATTGATGCTTTATTTTTAATAACAGACCCTCGTTATTTTGAGTGGTTATTTACTATAGAAAATGAAATTAGATCCCAAATCCCAATAGCATATTTAAATATATGGGACGACTTACCAGCTCCAATGTATAATAGAGATTTTTATGATTCTTGTGATGCTTTATTTGGTATATCTAAACAAACCACAAATATTAATAAAATGGTTTTAGGTAAAGAGAGATCTAAAAATAAAGTAATTAAATATATCCCTCATGGTTTAGACCATAATATATTTAAACCTGTAAATAAATTTGATAAAGAATACCAAAAATTAGTAGAAAGTTTATCTAAAGATGGTAAAATGGAATTTAAATTATTATTTAATTCTAGAAATATAAGACGTAAATGTATTCCTGATACTATATTAGCTTGGAAATATTTTTTAGACACTTTAAATAAAGAAAAAAGAAGTAAGTGCCAATTAGTACTTCATACAACACCTGTAGATGAACACGGGACAGACATACCAGAAGTAATAAGATTTTTATTTCCTAAAGAAAATCATAATATAGTAATATCTCCTAATAAATTTTCTACAGAGCAGATGAGTTATTTATATAATTATGCTGATGGAACTATTTTATTATCTTCAGCCGAAGGTTGGGGGTTAGCATTAACTGAATCATTATTAACAGGTACCCCAATTATAGCTAATACAACAGGAGGAATGCAAGATCAAATGAGATTTGTGGATAAAAATGGAGATTGGATAGAATTTAACGAAAATTTCCCTTCTAACCACAATGGCACTTATAAGAAACATGGTGAATGGGCTTTACCAGTATACCCTACTAATAAATCTTTAGTTGGTTCTCCTAGAACTCCATATATTTGGGATGATAGATGTAATGCAGAAGATGCTGCTAAACAAATAAAAGCATTGTATGATATGAGTGATAAAGAAAGAAAAAGGATTGGTAAAATAGGTAGAAATTGGGTTTTAGGAGATGAAGCTGGGTTTACAGCTGAAAAAATGGCTAATAAAGTAGTAGATGGTATGGATGAGCTTTTTCAAAAATTTAAACCTAAATCTAAATTTACATTTACTAAAGATACAAATATAGAAAGAAAAGTTTTAAATCATAAATTAATATACTAATATGAAAAATACATTTGTAATAAGTTGTCCAATAAATACTTACAGTGGTTATGGAGCAAGAGCTAGAGATTTTGTTAAATCTGTAGTAGAATTAGATAAATATGATGTAAAAATATTATCCCAAAGATGGGGCAATACTTCCCAAGGATTTATTAAAAATAATAAAGAGGAATGGGGATTTTTAGAAAAATTAATAATACCTGGATTACAGGAAAAACCAGACTATTGGTGTCAAATAACTGTACCTAATGAATTCCAAAATGTTGGCAAATATAATATTGGGTTAACAGCTGGTATTGAAACAACAGCTTGTGATGTAGAGTGGATTAAAGGATGTAATAAAATGGATTTAATTTTAACCTCATCTGAACACTCTAAATCAACATTTATTAATTCTCAATATCAACATAGTAAAAACCAAGAAGACATTATAAAATTAAAAAAACCTATTGAAGTATTATTTGAAGGTGGGAATTTAGATGTATATAAAATTATTAAAAAATTTAAGAATAAAGAATTATATAATCAAATAGATTCTATTCCTGAAGATTTTGCATATTTAAATGTTGGCCATTGGATGCAAGGTAATTATGGGCATGATCGAAAAAATATTGGTTTTACTATAAAATCTTTTTATGAAACATTTAAAAACCAAGAAAACCAACCAGCACTTATTCTTAAAACTAGTAAAGTTAATTCTAGTATAGGAGATAAAGAAACAATAATGAGAAAAATTAGTGATATAAGAGATAGTATAGATGGTGAAAACATACCCTCAGTTTACTTATTACATGGTGAATTTTCTGATAAAGAAATGAATGAATTGTATAACCACCCAAAAATTAAAGCAATGGTTTCTCATACTAAAGGAGAAGGATTTGGTCGTCCTTTATTAGAATTTAGTTTAGTTAATAAACCATTAATAGCTTCTGGTTGGTCTGGTCATTTAGATTTTTTACATAAAGATTATACTGGTTTATGTGGGGGAAAATTAAATCCTATTGATAGGTCTGCACAAGTTAAAGGTATATTAATTGAAGGTTCCCAATGGTTTGATGTTGATCATAACTATGTTAATCATTTTTATAATGAAATAGTTAATGAATATGATATGTGGTTAAAAAAAGCTGAAAAGCAAGGCAAACATTCTAGAGAAAATTTTAATTTTAATAAAATGACTGATAAATTAAAAGATTTATTAAATACATATCTCCCGGAATTACCTAAAAAATTAGAATTAAAACTCCCAGGTATGGATAAAATCAGAATGCCTAAAAAAAATAAACTTAAAATAGTAAAATAATGAGAAATGATAATTTAATTGAATGTAATAGATGTAAAGGAAATGCTTGTTATGCACAAGAAGTAAATAAAATTACCCTTTATTCATGTTATGGTTGTGGCTTTCAAACTTCAACAGTAATGAAAAAAGGTGAAAAATTTCTTGAAGAACAAATGGATATACTTCCTAATTTGTATAAAGCATTATTAGGTGAAGATGAAAATGGGTTAGTATGGATGCCCCAAACAGTAAATTTACCTCAAAATGGAATGGTGTTTGCAACAGCAGCTAGAGACTTTGGAAAAGAAGGTGCAGAAGTTAATCAAGATAATTATGAGTGGGCTGGAGTTAAAGCTGTTAAAATAACTGAGGAAGAAAAAGAAAAATTCCCAATACCAGGTAAAAAAGGAGAATTTTATGAATGGAGAATGGATATGACTACTGAAAAAAGATTTGCCCATAATGATTTCGTTGAGGCTCTAGATTATATAGGAGTATTTAGTCAATGAGAATACTAGTTACAGGAGGTGCAGGTTTTATTGGTACTAATCTTATTAAGAGATTAGTATTAGAAGGACATGATGTTCATTCTTTAGATAATTATGATAGTGGTAAAGAAGAAAATCACATAAAAGGTGCTACTTATCATGATTGTGATATAGAGCAAATTACACAATGGAAAAATAGGAATGATGCTGGGTTAAATGAGTTTAATTTATGTTTTCATTTAGCTGCCTTAAGTAGAATTCAACCCTCATTTAATAATCCAAGTGAAACTTTTAGAGTAAATACTAAAGGTACTGAAGCAGTATTAGATTGGGCTAAGCAAAATAAAGTAAAAGTAATATATTCAGGATCATCTTCTAGATGGCATGATCATACTATTTCACCCTATGCTACTAGTAAATATTTAGGAGAAGAACTTTGTAAAATGTATAAAAAATCTTTTAATCTAGATATAGAAATATGTAGATTTTATAATGTATATGGTCCTTACGAAATAGTAGAAGGTGATTGGGCTGCAGTTATTGGTGTTTGGAGAAATCAAATTAATAAAAATGAATCTATTACTATAATAGGTAATGGAGAACAAAGGAGAGATTTTACTTATGTTGATGATATTGTTGATGGTTTATGTAAAGTAAGTACAACTAAAAATACACAGAAAGATGCTTGGGAATTAGGAACAGGAATTAATTATTCTATAAATGAGGTAAGCAGAATGTTTAAAGATAAATTTTTATGTGGTGTTCATTATCTACCTAACCAGGCAGGAAATTATAAAAAAACATTACGTAAAAATAATAATGCTCTTGATCTTTTAGGTTGGAAACCCAAAGATAATTTATTATATTACATCAACCAATTAGATAAAGATGAAGATAAGTTACGCAATTACAGTTTGTGATGAATTTGTAGAAATCCAAAGATTAGTTAATTTTTTATTAAAACACAAACGCCTTGAAGATAGTATTGTTATATTATATGACATTAATAAAGGTCATGAGGGTATAGAACAATTTTTAAGAGCAAAATCAGTTAATTGTGAAATTGCTTGGATGCCAGGTACATTTGATGGGCATTTTGCTAATTGGAAAAATAAATTAACTGAAATGTGTAGTGGTGATTGGATATTTCAAATAGATGCAGATGAAATGCCACATATGGATTTAATAGAATATTTACCAGAAATAATATTAAGTAATCCAGATAATGAAGTAATTAGAGTACCTAGAGTTAATACAGTATATGGTTTAACTGAAGAATATGTTAGACAGTGGGGATGGAATGTTAATGACAAGGGTTGGGTTAATTGGCCTGATTTTCAATGGAGAATTTATAAAAATAATACTAAAATTAAATGGGTAAATAAAGTACATGAAGTTCTAACAGGTTATAGTACATATTCTGATCTTATGAAAGAAGAGGCATTTTGTTTATACCACCCTAAAGATATAGAAAAACAAGTAAAACAAAATAATTATTATGAGAAAATATCTACCAACACTAAGTGAATTAGTTGACAGATTATCAATTGCACAGTTAAAGGAAGTTTTTATTTCTGAACATAAAGAAGAATATGCTAAAGAGATTAAGGATATAATGCATGATATTAATTTAGAAGGTGTTGATGCTGAATTAATCAGATCAGTTGTTGTATTATCACAAATGAATCTTCATATTTGGCATAATGAGTCTAATTACAGAAAAGGTATTAAAGACGGAAATAATCTTGAATTAACACATGGTTTAAATGGTATTAGAAATATTGCAAAGAATAAAATACAAGAAAAAGTAGGTGGTAGAAAAGATTATAAAATTGATTGTTTAGCTGCTGATTTTAAAGATTGGGAAATTTCATGGTAATATTTAGTAATTTTATACCTCAAGAAAGGTACGAAAAAAGAATAGGTAGTATAGAAAGGTTTAAAGATAAACCAATATCTATATTTAATGATAGAATAGCAACACCTGAAGAATTAGCAATAAATCCTATTAATATATTATTAATAAATGAACCAAATGAATTTTTTGGTTTACATAATTATGCTAAACAATGGGGACATTTATACTCAGCTGTATTAAGTTGGGATTCAGATATTAATTTACCTAACTCTGAAATATTCCCTCATGGTGAACGTAATATTGATTTAGAATATTGTAAATCATTTAATGATAAAGAAAGAGTATTTGAAGTTAATTTTTTAAGAGGTGCATTAAATAAGATTGAAGGTCATCATTTAAGACATAGAATATTTGATAAGAAATCAGAAATAAAAATACCAAATAAATGGTATCCACATTTGAGTGATTTCAACCATGAAAAAAATAATAGACCAGATGGTAATGATTTACCAAATGGTAACCCAATTGAAGGTGAAGGTAAAAAAGAATTATGGGATAGAAATGCTATGTTTCATGTAGCAGTAGAAAATTCAAAACATAATAATTATTTTACAGATAAAATTATAGATTGTTTTTGTACTAAAACAGTTCCAATTTATTGGGGTGCTCCTTACATAGGAGATTTTTATGATGATAGAGGTATTATACATTTTGAAGATGAAAATGAATTAGTGGATATTATTAATAAATTAACACCTCAAGATTACTATGATATGAAACCATTTATTGAGGTTAATTATCAAAGAGCACTAGAAAATAGTAACTTCTTTAAACGAATAGAAGAGTGGATTGATAGATTAATTAAGATAAACAATTTATGAAGTATCACATAAGTATTCACATATCACCTTATGAGATAGATAATTATCAAACATTTATACATCAATTAAGAAGAAATCTTAATCATGTAGAAGATGAGATTATATTTTCACCTTATTTAAACTTATCTACTTATTTTTATAATTGGAGAGATAGTAAATTAAAATCAGATTATTTTGTTAATAGATTTAAAGAACTTAACAATATCGTAAAAGATAA
>Ga0209634_1002756_pt1 | contig 12167 bp, 27 predicted proteins | sample LinPmetageLP40_FD_184043 | JGI IMG/M metagenome (GOLD analysis project Ga0209634, IMG submission 184043) | Marine viral communities from the Pacific Ocean - LP-40 (SPAdes) (version 2) | ecosystem: Environmental > Aquatic > Marine > Oceanic | place: Pacific Ocean | collected 2010-08-26 | reverse complement strand
TAAATTAGTTACTTTACTCATCATCTACCTCATATTTAAATTTAATTGTTGTGTTCCCTAAGTCATCTTTTAATGCAGTCCACCTTATAGGACAAGTATCGTACAACCATTCAAAAAATTGTTCTTTACTCATAGTTATCTCCCGATGTTTTTAACATCATTAATAGTTATATATTGGTATGCACCTTTGTTATAAGCTGGTGCACTCTGCTTTTTTCGACGTTCTGCTAAATCACTGGCTGCGGCTTCCCCACATACCAAACAAGTCACATAACCTAGAGCTCTCCTGCCCTCAGGTATCTGGTCGTCACATAGATTGCATTTATTTATCATTAGCGACCACCTCTAACTTGCTATCCCAATCAGCATATTCCTTGATACCCTTACCTAAGATCTGTCTTTCATAAAAGTTGATCTCGCTAAGTACATCTGATAAATGTTTAATATCACACACATGTCGCATTTTTTTACCAATGTATATACTGTAATACTCACTACCTAATCCGCCTTTAGAGTCTTTGTAGCTCACCGTGTAAAGTAAATGCTCTGTTTGTACCGTAAATTCTTTCATAAAAATTCTCCTTTCTTCGCTTCTTCTCTCTTCGCCTCTTCTCTAGCTACAAACTCTTCAAAAGTCATAGTAGATCCGTCAGCATTAATCGCAGGTTCGATACCTGTAAGTTCCTGAAGCTCTTTTGCTCCGAAACTTTTAGTTACAATTATGTCATCTTTCATAAAAATTCTCCTTTCTAATAGTATTTATAATAACAAGCTATAGTATAAATACGAAAAAGCCCAAAGTAAAGCAGTACTCGAACAGCAAGAGTTGTAAGACACGTATCATCAATCTTGCTTGTTAACTTTGGCTTGTGCATCTCTAATAGGTTGCATTTGCCTTTCGTGTCTATCGTAAGTAGTTTCGTATACTTTGTTCGGAGTAATCGATAAAATATGTTTAACAGCATCTTTCCAATCTCCCCATATAGAAAACGAACCTGAATCAATACGTTTATCGTATAAATGCCAATCATAATCTTTAGTTTTATGAATATCGAAATCGATATCTTTCCCTGTAGCAGGGCATTTAATAGTTATAGTAAATTTATCTATCATCATTCTTGCTCCTTTAAGTTATTTTGCGCTTTCGCTTCCTCTATCTCATCTTCGAAACAATATTCAATAGCGTTATATATATTGTCCCAAGTTAATCCGTAACAAGCCTCGTGATTATTTTCTACATGACCAAGTATTTCCATACAGTCATCATCAGTAAGTTTTAGATTAATTTCTTCATCTTCGTTAAGTGTTTCAAGCTGATGTCTAACATCGTCTATACACCATATAATCGCAATAGAATTACTACTGTTATATCCAGCCCCGAAATCTAGTTCATAATTGCCGCTCATAGTACATTCTCCATTGGTGCACCCCAAGAGTCGTGCGGTTCAGCAGGTGCGTCATCTCTTACGTAATGGTCTACCCATAGTTGTAAAAAGTGATCAACATCTTTTCTAGTAATTTCTGTAAAAGGTTCGTAAACTCGATGGAAGTCGTAAATAACTTTACTTACCCACTCATGAGCTTCTATCACGGAAGTATCATTTACATAAGAACCCCACCTATCGAAGGCTAAGTCTATGATATGCGGTAATGTTTGTTGCTTAATCTGTTTCAATGTCAGCATCTTGTACCTCCGCTCTTGGCATAAAACTAGACATAACACCTATCACATGTTGGTCGTTTTTTAACAACGCAACTTGTTCTTCTAAACGTTGTATACGTTTAATTAACATTTCAATCAATCGCTCATCCATATATTTCTCCTTTCTTAGTTATAAAACTGAATTTGTAGTGAGTTACGCGACGGTTTCTAGCACTCATCGTAACCTTCAACCTATGACCACGTTTAAGGGTTTTATAATAGGCTCGTCTTTCACTACAAAATAGGGTGGCTTTGGCTCAATATACGCGTAGTTCCATTGATCAAGCACTAGCCACAGTTGATAGCATATTGTTAAGGAAGTAGCTATCACTTTTCCTAATGTTGTAAAAGGTAAACTATAAAAACCTTCTACAACTGGATATGCGTCTAAATTAATGAACGCCATATCCTTTTAATATACGTATAGTATATATACCATAATAACGATTATAAAGCAGGGTAAAGAGCTTACTCATTAATAATATCCTGCTACTTGCATTCCTGGCTCATCGTAAAAGCCTTCGATATCGAAATCAGGGCATTGTTCGCGTAACACTTCTATAGCTTCCGTTGGCGGACCCCATGCGGTATCAAATGTATAAACTATATAATCATCGTTTTGCTCTATTATTTCAGAGTTGTAACTATTCCATTTAGTACCCCAGTGCAACACGCGCCAATCGTACCAATTATCAGCTCCGTAATCTCGTTTATATTTAGCACTAACGATATCATTAAGTTCTTTAGCCTCACCCCATCCTATATTTTCTAACTCAGGGGGCTTGGGAACAATCGCATTTAGGTCAAAACAAGTATCTTCTTCATCACTTTTAAGTGAATCAACAAGCACTGCTAAATTCTGACTATCAGCATCTCCTACGCTGATAGTAATTCTATTAAAACAATGATTTGGCATTTTCATCCTCCTTTACATCACCTTCGTTAATAACGAACTGACTATCGTCACCGTAATCAGTGCCTGTATAGGTAGTTGTAATACCCTGTGCTGTAACAACATGTTGTGGTCTTTGAATATCATTCAAACAAATAGCTGATTGTATTTGGTCCTGAGTTAATTGCCTATCAGACTCTATTCTATAGTTCCTAACGTCAACAGAATGTTCGGTTGCGTAATAAGTATATTTTTCATCTTTCATAACATTTCTCCTAGTCTAGTAAAGCCATATAGGCTCTAGGCTCGTTAACTCTAAACCAATCAAGACCCACACGTAAGTCGTCGTATAATTTCATGGCTTCACAGCCTTTGATCATATCGTAAACGGCTACGGCATCTGGTTGTAATATGACTTTTTCACCAGTGTACGGGTTTGCAACTTCTACTGGTTCAGCGTCGAGTATTTGTAAGCCTTTCGGCAAAGTTCTATCTTTCTTCATAACATTTCTCCTTTCTTAATTAGTTATAAGTTTAGTTTAAAGGGGACTAATAACAAAGTAAAGCACTACCAAGAACCACGCTAATAGCAAGAGGTGTACATCGTCTTTATTCATCTTTAATTCCCATCCATGGTAATTCTTGTACAGTATCAAAAATTGTATTTATCACCATAAAATCATCAGTATTTTGATGTAATAAATCGTTTTTATCTAATGCTTTATATAACGCTTTCGCTAATATAGTCAAGTTAGTGTTATGTACTAACCCATCTCTTTTTTCTAACTGTATTTTCATAGTTATCTCCTAAAATAAAATAGGTGCACAAGTTTCCTTATGCACCTTATTAATTACACCTCTGTAAAATAGCTCTCTTTAACAAGTCTATCCTTGTAGAATCGGAAGATTCTTAGGGGATCTTGACCTGTAGTCAGAACGCCATTTTTCACTGCTAATGCAACTAAATCTTGAGCAGTAAAACTAGTAGAGTCTATTTCACTCTTCTTAGCTTCAGATACTGTCTTAATTAACGAGTACATTTGCGGTGTAAAACCCTTCTCTGCAGGCAAAGTTCCTATGAACTTGTAAAGCTTTCTAGCTGAACCCTTACCTGATTTTATAGGTTTGGGTATAGCCATCACTTTAGCCTTGCTTAAAGGTTTTGCAACTACCGTAGTTGCAATGGGTGCTCTCTTTTTAGAGGGCGTAGATGTTGCTGTTCGCATATCTTTCTCCTTTCTTATTTTTAATAAAGCTACCTTTCGGTAGCAACCAAATACAAGTATGCCTAACAGCCGTTCGAAAGTAAAGCAGTATTACGAACGGCAGATAAGCGACACTTAATCCTTTCTCCAGACCCTAACTCCTGATATTTCGTTCTCTAAACGATAACGAATTACAAAATGTCTTTCTGGTTCTTGTTTTCTGCCAAACGTTCGAGTAGCTTGTGCAAGCCTGTTCTTCATACGATTAGCATTGTCTTCCTCTCCGATGACAAAAAAGATAGAGTCGCCTATATCTAATTTATCGAAAGGATATTTCAACTCGTTCCGCATATCAGTCGGGAGCGGAATTCCCTTATCAATTACAACTTCCATTAATGTACCTCCTTGGTATCTTTAAAAGTTACTAAATTATTTTCTTCTAAATAATTTTTCCAAAACATCACGATCAGCGAAGTATCTTTAATACTTGTTAGTTCTTGTAATCCTTGGTCTATCATAGAATCAGATAATACACGAGCCAGTTCGTCCTGACCTGACTCGTATAAACCAACCCATATCATTTCTAAGACTTCTGCGTCTAAGAAATACGTTTTTGGATTGTCGCCTTCCACTATGCAGCTCTCGTGATAGCTGACGCTAACGCCTTGCCTTTACGATTTGCTGCCGCACCAAACCATGCACTATGTAGAGCATTGCCTGCTGTTTGTGACTCACGTAAATGGTCTTCAACGTAGGTAACTGCATTTAATGCACCCCACCACGTACCTCTAGCAGATTTCAGATGTGCTCCTGGAGAACGATCTAAAGCTTCCATTACTAATGAAGGGAACTTATTAAGTTTCTCCGTTAGTGGCTCTTGTATACCTACTAGTTTACCTTCCGACCTGAGTAGTTGATCACGTCTGTAATCAGCAATCATTAACGGCTGGTATATCTCACTAACATAGTCAAGTACATCAGAGTGCTTAGCTTTTGTCTTAGAAAGTAGAGTAGCGTTATTTCTAAACTCTGTCATAGCTGATGCAGATAAGCCTAAAGCTTCTTCTGCAGCTTGTATAACGTCGCTACCAAACTCTTTAACGTGTGGCATACGGAAAGATGCGGTTCCACCATGTTGTAAAGCCATCGTAAGCGTATTATTACATACAACTCGGATAGGCGTTAGCTTAATGGTCATCGCTCTACCAACGATATGGGGTTGATTAATAAGAAGATAACCTTTTATAAGGTCGTCTCCCGCCAGTTCGAAGTCTTCTGAGATTTTAGCTAAACCCCAAATTTCTCCACCATTCTTTAAACTACCCGCCGTCTCCATAGTCATGTGACCAGCATCCGTAAAGTTTTTAAAGAACTTAAATACATCAGCATTTTGGATAGGGATATAATCTCTACCGCAATGCGATAATATTTGGTTATCAGAATCACGAACAATGTGATAGGTATTTTCCGCTTGGATCATCCCTACATCTTCGCTCCACTCAGGTGCATCTAACGTATAGCTTGGACGTTTACTAACTGTCCAGTCTAATTGTGCTGCCTCCTGCATTTGTAATGGTGTAAGGTTTGAATCAACCTCAACACCTAGCCCGTGCCAAGGTACGTTCCCTGCCCAAGCCATCGTTTCTACTTCATGTGCCATATATTTCTCCTTTCTATAAATAATGGTCGTAGCGTTATTACTACTAGGACCATTATAGGTACCAAAGTTACGAAAGTAAAGCAGTAGCAAGAGCGTCCCAATCGTAAGGAATCTTTAGAGTAACAAGAGCCTCAGATTTGTAGCCTTCTTTAACCAATTCTTGAATACCTGTAATACTGTCTATATGGTAGAGTTTGATCTCATCTTGTTTCCTAGCCATAACAAATACTTGACCACCGTGCGATGCTCGTTTAGCTAACCATGATATTTGCATAGGGCGTAGAGTAAGTGCGTTACCTGAATGTATTTCTTTTAACTCTACCCAAAACTCTTTGCCTTTAGCACAGCCGTTAACATCAGGAACACCTGCTCCTGTCATACCTGTCTCAATCCTTTGTAAATGGATCTGAGGTAGATTGGTTCTCATTAAGAGCCAGAGATTTTTCTCTTTAGCCATTTTTCATGTTTATATAAATCAGGTTGTTTAATATAAGAATAACTTGCTTTTCTTTTAGCTTTTAATTTTTCTTTATTTTTTCGATTGTAAGTTTCACAAGCTTTTCTATTCCTTTCTTTAAAAATTGGATCATCTTTTCTTTTATGGTAGTTTGCTCTGCCATATTTATTACCATAAGCTTCTGAATGGTTTTCATTGTAAACTTTCTGGAATTCTGCTAACCCATCAAATACTACTCTTGCTTCATATTCACCTCTAGCTTCTATTTGAAGCTCATGATTGATTTCAGCGATTGCAAATATATCAGGATCTATTGCGTAATCATCAATTACAAAAGCTCCACTACCTGTTACAAAACTTTCAGTCGTTTTTATAGAACTTTCACTCACCATTGTTCTAGGAGTCATCCCTAATTTTTTATGAGGTGTCGTAAATTGGTTTTTCGTTTTTCTTTTAGCCATTTAAATAGGGTAAAGGAGATAACTGCCAAAGTAAAGCACTACAATTAAAATAGAAAGTCTCTAATTAATCCGATACTTAACTAAGGTTAAGCCCTTAGTTACCTTTAGATCGTTTAACCTGTGGCGTCTGAGAAGCCCGATTTTTTGTAAATCGAGCTTTTTATAGCTTACCAATTCCATCCTGTGTGCGGAGCAACTTTTTGGTTATTTGCGGTTAATTTTACGTCTCTTTCTTTTAACCATTCATTAAAAGCTCGTTGTGTTTGATCAACATCCGAGTAGAGTGACTTTAATTCTGACCATTTGTTACGTGCTATTTGTACCCCGTAATAATAATCACCTTCACCGAGTTTACAACGTGTAACTATTTGCCACATACGTTGTTTTGTTATGTCATACTCTTTACCTAGTTGTTCAAGAGTAGTTTTTTCGTTAGCCCATTTGTCGTACATGTTTCTGTACTTAATAGAATTTTCTTTTGCTTTTATTTCTGAGATACCTTTCATCTTTTTATTTCCTTTGTTTCGCCCCATGACGTACCTAATTCCATATCCACTAATAGGGGTACAGCAAGTTCTACACAGTTCTCCATTATTCTTGTTACTGTGTTGGCTTGTTCTGTGTTCTCTATTGAGATGTCAACCTCATCGTGGACTTGTAGGTGAGGAACTATTCCTTCCTCCCATAAACCTAGCATAGCTAACTTTGTCATGTCAGCCGCCGAGCCTTGAATTAAACGATTCAGAGCTTTGTATGTATAAGACCTTTTTAAATTATCACCATATTTTTCTTGTGCATCTGCAAGAGGCAAAGGTAGAGTGCGTTCATACCTACTTTCCCATAAATCGAAACGGCAACGTCTGCCCGCAAATGTTTTTATATATCCTCTATCCATAGCAACCCGTGCACACTGATCTTGTAGAGCACGTATAAATGGAACTTTAGCATGATACTGCTGAAAAAGATTTTCCGCTTCCATATCATCTAGTCCGAGTTCTTTAACTAATTTTTCTTTACCCATTCCATAACTCAATCCTAAGTTAATAGTCTTAGCTTGTTTACGTGGTATATTTGCCATATCCGCTACTATTTGATGGAAGTCTGCATTCTTTTCTGTATACTCGGCTACAGCATCTTGAGCACCTGTTAATTTCATTTGATCAGCGTAATGAACAGTAAGTCTAGGTTCTTGTTGTGAGTAATCAAAAACACCCCACTGACAGCCGTCTTCTGGAATAAACAATGAGCGGATTAAATTTCCTATCTCGGGGTCTCTTGCAGGAACTTGTTGTAGATTAGGGTTACTGTAACTAAACCTACCACTAACCGTGCCGCCACGATCATTACGCATAGCATGTGCTTCTGCGTGTATTCTACCGTTAAACGAATGATCTTTAATCATCTTATCTATAAAAGTAGTTCTAGCTTTATTAAGCTTTCTTGCTTTAACAATAAGTTGAGGTAGTTCGTGGTCATGCGACTCTAACCAGTCTCGTTGGAAACTAGGCATACCTTTAGCTGTTCTAGGATACCAAACTTTATTCTTTTCAAAGATCGCTTGTAGAGAAGCGTTAGCCCAAAGGTTAACTTCAGAACCATACTGTCTTTTAATCTCTACCATAATCTTTTGTTCTTGTAGAGATAATTGTTTACTAACTGTTTCAGCTTTCTCTTCATCAACTCTAACTCCTCTCCACCGCATTTCTAATAATAAAGGGATCAACCTACATTCCATATCTAATATGCTTTCTAGGTTTTGCTCAGCGACTTCAATCTTTAGCTTATTCCAAAGCTTTAAAGTTAATGCAGCGTCTTGCTCACCGTAAGGTCCAACATACTTAGAATGTAGTTTATGCATCTCTGATTTAGGATTAACTCCAAAAGCAAGGGAAGCATTTCTTAATAAAGACTCATCCTTCTTTTCATCACAGTAGAACTCTCCTAAATTGTCGAGTGAGTACGAAAATCTGTTTTCGTTAACAAGCGGAGCAGCAACAATGGTATCTAGTATTTTACCCTGTACTATAATGCCTTCTCTACGCAACCAACCTACATCGTAGAGTGCGTTATGAAAGATAACTTCTCGTTTTGTAGAAGAAAGCATATTTGTTAGCCATCGCAAAACTAAACCTTCATCTAGATTGCCTCCGCCTTTATGACGAATAGGAAAGTAACCTTTCCAATTTTCTGTTGCTACGCCTACGCCTACCACGTGACCTCGACCTGTCGCCCATCCTGGACCACACGTCATAAGGTGAGGATCATAAGTTTCTAAATCAATAGCTATAGTTTCCGTATCAGAGAACTGAGGAAAAACTGCGGGTACTGTCCAAGAACTTTCAGGGGTAAACATAGAGCTTTGTAGCATTACTTCTTCTTTTTGACTTTAACTTTTTTAGCTTTTGGTTTTTTTGCAGGAGCTTTACCACCTACCCAAGCTTCGTTAAAATCAGCAGTAGTTTTATCATCAGCTACGTATCTGCCTTTTTTTGTTTTTGCACGTACGGCTTTCTTTTTAACAACAGGAACTACTTCCCCATCAGTAATAGCTTTGGCTAAAGGTTTTAACGTAACTGTTGCTTCTTTCACAGCTTGTTTAATTACTTTAGCTTTCTTTACCTCGTCTACTTCAGGTGGCGGTGGTGTTATAAAGTTAATAAATTTTGTCCAAAATCCCATCTTAGTCCTCCTCTCTGCCGTCTTCTGCAGAGTAATTTACATCTTCAGCTTCTTCTATAATAGAGTCCATTACAGTTTGGTCTAAGATGTGTTCTTCAGTTAATAATAAATACCTACGTAAATCTCTAATATCATCGAGTAGACCTGCTTCACCTACGTAGACTTCACCTGCCTCGAATATATCCCAACCATGCTTTTGTGCTTGGTGCTCGATCCTATCGAACTTACGTGCTAACATCATAAAGGCACCAACACCTCCACGACGTTTCCAAGAATCACCATAAGATTTCTCAGCTTTTTGTAGAGCTGATAAATCGTTTTGAGCGACATCTTTCATTTTTTCCCATTTACTCATGAGTTTCTCCTTTTTCCGCAGGGTTAGTAATAGTCTTATCTCGTTTGCGGACCCAGTCGAGACAAGCTCTTCTCCAGTCTAGAGCTTTTATATCATTTATTTTTTCGTATGCGTATTTAAAATCACCATTTTTGTATGAAGCGTAGGCTCGTACCATAGGAACAGCTATATCTTTAAGTGCTGAGTTTGACCAATTAATATCATCTAAATCATCGTATAACCAATTATCAACGGGATACATCATAAAGAATTTATTTAACTCCCAATCTAAAGTATTAGCGTTTGAAAATAAGGGTAAGTGTTCGTGTTCATTTATATAGGTATCATACGGATTCTTTATATCTTTATGAGTGTATATATCTATTTCTAAATCTTTAACCTTATCCCATACAGGGTTTAAATAAACATGAAAACTATCACTGACTTGTCTATAAACTCCAATTTCTACTCCTAGCATAGAAGCTAAGTATTCTTGAAGCATTGACATATGAACTACGTTAGCTCCATAAGCTCCCCATAACATATCGTTAGACCTGTTACAAACAGTCATATGTAATTCGTTATCTCTAATTTTGAAATAGATATTAGTATTACAAGGTACGTCTTTGCCTTGTCTGTTTAAATCTTTATTAGCGTCCCACATTTGTAGTACACAACGTCTATCATCAGGATTAGTTTTTAACATATCAATAATAATGGATAACTGGTCTTTATAAAAATAACTTTTCCATCTCCAACCATAAGCTCCCCATAGAGTTTGTCCATCGTCTGAGAAATTTTCCATAGATTTAACAAAATAAGTTAAAGATTTTAAATCTTTACGTCCTGCCAACATCCATAAACCCTCGATATAATGGAAGAACGGGTTAGCATCTCTTTCAGCTATTAAACATACTCTTTCCCACGGTTTGTTATAAACAGTTGTTACAGGTTCTAAAGCCTCATAGGTATCTCCATTACGGCTTTCTTGAACCCTGTACTGAGTATCATCATTAAATAGATCAATACCTCTATATAAAGCATCGTTTACGTTTCTTGCTTTAATTACTTTCATGATACAAACTGCTCTGATGACCTTCTATTATCTCACCTATAAGGTAATTTATTTCTTCCAAAGTTAATCCTGGAATTTTTCTCTTAACAAAAGCTACTGCCATTTCTTGTGTAGCTGCAACTTTTAAAAAGAATGCTACTTCTAAAAACTGTGTGTAATAGATATCGACCAAGTCCCCCCAATCGTCTAACAGCTCTATAATTCTATCGTTCATTTTTCCCATACTTACTTTCTCCGTCTATTAAATCCTCTACCATCGGTAGATTATTTGGTTTATATATCGACCTTGTTCTGCCTTGTTTTTTAAACATTCTTGAATATTTATCAAACTCACAAAGCCCTCCTTCTATTTCTCTCATCTCATACGCCATATCGTTTCTACGTGTGATATGAACAGGAAGTCTTTCACTCACTTCCGCTAAAAGACATTGCATTTCGTAATTCCAATCATGACTACGTTTAGAAAAACCTAAATCTCTTCCTGTGAGTCTGTTTAACCCTCTCATTGCTCCTGGACCTGCATTAGCCCATGTAAGTTTATCTTCGGCATCTTTTAACAAATAAGTATGTCTTAAATCTGTTACGACTTCGTATGCCATAAATGGACCCATGTACGGATAATCTCTCAATCTTTCCCAACATTCTTCTAAAGTACCTGTACCTTTTTCTAGTTTATCTAATAAAAAATGGCGTTCGTTCCACATATGCGAGACACATTCAGCAACTCCTGTAACTTTATCCATGCCGTTTGGTGTCTTTATAATATAAGCACCTGTCACCCATTTAGGCTGTTTAGTTATTTCTTCTATAGCTTTTTTCCTATCCCAATTACGTAATAGATCGTGCTTTATTAACGTTCTGCCTGTGTCTATGTGGTTAAACCACCTAAAAATAACAGTAGCCATTAGAACGTCTTTGTTATTAGTTAATGGTTCTCTAATATGTTCACGGAACCATCGTGTAGTTCTGTCATCTTCTCTAAAAACTTGACAAAACTTAAATTCTTGAAGAATCGGATCATCGGTCCACGGAGCAGGAAGTTTTGATACTTCTTTTTGTAGACGTATATTTTCTCGCTCTACTTGCCAATAGCAATAACGATCCAATTCTTCTTGAATAAATGCGGTCATTTATTTGTATCAGACAATGATTCATAACATTGATGAATCATTTGTTTAATCAAAACACCAGTACCAACCCCATAAAACTTTTTCAATGCATTAAACATTTTTTTAGTATCGGGATCAATCCTGAATTGGACACCTGTCGTGTTGGGTTTTTTAATATTAAATTTTAATTTCATAATTATTTCTTCCTTAATATCCATGAACAATTATTAGAGTACTCAGGATAGGGTGCTGCTGCTACTACACGTAGAAACTGTCTACCATACCTAGCTTTAAGCATTTCTAGTTGCTCTAAACTCCATCCTCTTTCAGAATCCTCTTTCATGGCTTTCTTTAAATTAGGAAGCTGTATAAACGTTCCTGTTACGTCTATTAGCTCAAAGTTCCTTTCTAGTTCTTCTTTAAGTTCTTGAAAACCCCATTCGTATACGTGGTCTTCAGGTAACTTATCGTTAGAACCTTCATGATTAGGAGTAGAAACAAAAATTAATCCATTAGGTCTTATAACCCTAGCCGCATCATCTAACCATGCAGAAATAAACTCTTTACCCATGTGCTCTATAACTTCAGTAGTC
>Ga0209634_1002755_pt1 | contig 12169 bp, 11 predicted proteins | sample LinPmetageLP40_FD_184043 | JGI IMG/M metagenome (GOLD analysis project Ga0209634, IMG submission 184043) | Marine viral communities from the Pacific Ocean - LP-40 (SPAdes) (version 2) | ecosystem: Environmental > Aquatic > Marine > Oceanic | place: Pacific Ocean | collected 2010-08-26 | reverse complement strand
ATTCAGGAAGAAAACCCGGACCACCTTTTACTGGTGCATTGTCTAACCCACCAATAAAGTATCTAACTAAATTTGAAATTGCTTCTGGGTTTGCTTCATACACCTGTGTCATCTCAGCATAAGTTGTGTCTGCATTCCATAAAGATCTTAGCTTCTCACTATTTAATCTTATAACGTTGTTACCTTGTTGTACAAGTTCTTTTGCGTTTCCTTTTTTTGCAGCTAATAAATTTAAACCAGATTCTCCATAATACAAAGCCATCTTTACAACATCGGATGCAGATTGCGTTGCTGTTGCCCACTGCCAACCTTTAACATTTAACATTGTTGTACCTATATGCGCTATCAAACCTCTTATGTAGTTACCTTGTAAAAAATCTACATCGTTCATTAATTTTCCCATCACTTTGGGTTTAGGTGCGTCTAACAGTTCTTCTGTTGTGAGCTTTACAGGCTTTCCATCTGGACCTATTTTTTGTAAATCAACAAGAACTTTTTTAAACATTTGTGAAAAATAACTTCTTTGACCTAATATTTGTGCGGATCTTCTTACTATATTAGCATCTGCGTCTACAAATTCTTTTAAAGTTTGTCCTTGAAATCTTTCAATGCCTGATTCTTTTAATGATAAGTCAAACATATTTTCTACTTCTTTTTTTACATTATCAGGTAAAGCTAATAACAAATCCCCTACCCAATTAGAAAAATTATCTTTGACTATTTTACCGTCAGCACCGACCATGTCTCCTCGACCCACTAATCCATACCCTATTCCGTATTCTTCAAATATGTTTAATACACCCTTGATATTTAATTCTTCATTCCCTCTAAAAAATAAATCATAAAACATAAGTTCATCATCTATTTTTTCACCTGTTTGAGTAATGAATCCTTTTTCTCCTCTCTTTGCTTTGTCTACAAAAGAAGAAAGAGCAAGGGAGTTACCTTTCATTTTTTCAATTACCTCCTCCCATACTTGAGGAGTCTCATCTTGTATTTTTTGTACGGTTTTCTTTATGTCTATGTTTGAAGCTTTGGTAGATGCATCAAGTTGTTTTAAATAGTTATCATACAGAAGAGGAATTTTATTACTGTCAATAACGCTCCCCCTTCGAAATGCAGATAGTGCTATTGTAGGTGTAGCACTAAGCATACCTACTCCTGCATTAAGTAAGAGCATTTTTTTATTTAACTTTACTCTGTTATCTTTATTCATTTCTGCTTGTTGATACAAGTAATTAGCAAAAGTTTGACCCCCTGCTTCTATAGTACCTGTTCCTAATACGTCACCAAGTACAGTCTTGTAGTAAAGTACTTTTGATTCTAGTTTAGTAGCATCGTCAATAACACTATTTCTTATCCTGCCATTGTTTAATTGGAATCGCATCTTTAATAAAGTTTGTTCACTAGTAGATATGTCTAAATCTTTGATAGCATCTGAAACAGATTTAGTAGGATCTAATTTATGTTTTTTTCTAAATACTTTTTCAGCATCTATTAGTTTATCTTTTGCAAGACTGTTTACATATTTTGAACCTGCCATTTTACTAGCAATTCTTCCTATAACTAATCCACCTGCTGTACTTAGATCTGTAAGTACAGTACCTAAAGCATTTGTTGTAGCTAATATCTTCTCTTCTGTATTAGAGTTAGCCCCCCACAAACGACCTTTATATTCGTTCCACAAATGATCAGATAGTATTGCGTCTAGTTTTTCACTAGTGTTATATACTTTAACTTGTGTGTTATTTTTTACACTGGCTTGAACTTGTCCTAATTCTATTCTAGCTCTTTTTTCTTTAGCCCACATAGAAACTATTTGTTTTTTAGTGTAGCGTCCACCTCTTCCATTTTTCATTCCAGCTTTTATGCCTGTCCTAGCATACTCAGCATTAGCTATGTATTTATATATGCGATCATCTTCAAAATGAACAAGACCTAAACCTATATCTCTTTCTTCTGTTTGTTTTATTGCTATGTCTTCAAAAGCTTGTTGTCTATTCTTAACAGATAAATTACCTAAATAATTTGGATCATCTAATGCAATACCTTGTGCATCTTTTGCACGATTAACATATTGAGAAGGTGTCTCATCTCCAAGCCATCTTGTTTCTTCATCAGAGTTAATCCAATCTATATCTCCTCTGTCAGGATCTACAGCATCAGGTGCATTAACATTTACTTCCCTTTGTTTTAATTTAGCTAATATATCTAGTTCTTTTTTAGACTCATCTATTATTCTTCCTTCAGGCGCACCAAAAGAGTCAGACAATTCTAACTGTGATGAGGTAATACCTGCTGTGTCCTGCAAATACACAGGTAAATTTTTTCTACGAAATTGTAGATGCATATCTTTCCATGCAGAAATAGCTTTTTCTTTTGCTAAATTTGTACTTTCTGTCATTGTATTGTAAACCTTATAGTAATGATTCTGCTTTAACTAATTCTTCGTTAACAAATATGTACTGTGTTATAGGGTACGTATTATTTATAAAGTTTTTATCTGCACTTATTTTTGCTTTTGCTTCTGCCACTGAATTAAATCTAGGTAAACTATTTAAGTACTCCCTATAATTTTCTTTAAAGCTGTCTGAGTAAGAAACATTATCAAAGATAAGCCTTTCGTCAGATTGATAGTTACTTACTAGTAACTCATAAGGAGATGTTATTTCTCTACCAAAGTCATTAACATTAAAGTCAACTTGATCTGTTCTTGGATTACCACTATCATCGTATATCGAATTATTACCATGAATATTTTTATTTATTTCTTCTATTCTTTGTGCAAATGTTTCAAAACCTAACGGAGTTCCTATATCAAGGTTTGCTATTTCTGTTATAATATTCATTTGATTTGCCCTGTTTGTAGCATTACTTAATTCAGGGAGGTTTTGTAACTTGTTGACAATCTCACGTTTAGTACCTTTAGCATCTGATCTTATAATAGTTGCAGCATTTTTAAGTACAACTGAATCAAGTCTAACTGTAGGGAATTTTATATTATCTAACATAGTGTCTGTTTCTTTAAACGCACCACCGCCTATACGAGAGTAAGCAGATGTAGTTTCTGCTTCACTTAATCCAAACGGACCTGTAATAGGTGCTTCACCTTCTCTACCTAGACCTGTTAAAGCAGCAATCCAAGAAGATTTATATTTTGACACATCCGCACCACTAGGTATAACACCATAAGCTCTTTTTAAAGCGTCATTAAAATCTACGTCAGCCCCATCTGCATATGCACTTGCAACTTTATAAATTTGCCTGTGGTCGGAAGGTCTTAAATCATCTCTACTTGCTATAGTTTTAACAAACATTTTAAGACCGGGTATATTACCATCAGCGTATGCACCTTGTAATGCACTCTTAGGAATGTTTAAAGTTGCAGCTTGATTTAAAATAGTTGTTAAGTCTTCTAGCTCTTTGTTAAAGTTAGAAGAAACTGCCGCACCATATTTAGCTACAGTATCTTTTTTATCTGTGTAGTTTGCACGAGTCCAAGCTATGTTGTCTTTTATTCTAGCATCAACAGTAGCACCTAAACCACTAAAAAATCCTGCTCCCATTATACTGTACCCCTAGTCATTAAACCTTTTGTAGGTTTTGCTTCTGCCATTATAGGATTTTCATCTGAGCCACGAGGAAAAGGATTAAACGGTCCTTCTTCTTCAGGTGGCGCAGTCTCTTCTTTGTTATTTGGATCATTCGGATTAGGTATTATTTTTTTGTCATTAGGATTAAAATTATCACCATCTTTAAATATATTTAAATCATCAGAAAACCCCGGATTTAATTCTTCAACAATATCACCAGATGTTAAGTAATCTAAGGCATCAAAAAATAAATTATCTTCGTCCATACCTTCATCCATATCTTCTGGTTCGTCATCTTCTAAAGCATTTAATTCTTTTTGAATCAAAGCTTCTAGTACATCCCTGTCTTCTTTATTTTCTAAAGCATTGTCAGGTTCAAGCCCTGTTTTATACACAACGCCAGACTCTTCTACAGTTGAAAGTATATGTTTAAAAATAGCAGGTCTTGCAGCTTCACTACTATCAATAGAGTGTATGCCATCAGACACAGCATCTGTAAGAATAGCATCCGTTAAAGCCATGAGAGGAAACCCTAATTGCGCTAGTCTTATAGTACTCTTTATTGATTGCTCATCATTTAATTTTGTTAAATGAAACTTTATTACCTCATCAATCTTTGTATAGACAGGAGGATTTTCCCAAGCCCATGCTTTTTTTTCTGAGACTGCAAGAGACATACCCGGTACAGGCCCAGTTAATATTTTTGATTCAACATCGTTACTCATTATATTTTTTCCATTGTGTGTTTAAAATTTCATCTCAAAATTAACTTTGTATCTTTCGTCATCTCTTTCAAAAGAGTATGTTTTGTTTTTGTTTTTGTACCCAAGCTTAAGATTGCCACCTCTACTACCCTCTACGTTAAGGTTTCCTCTTTCAAATTTAAATCCTTTGTTCTTATTTGTATCTAAGAAAGCTGTTAAAGTATTACCATTTTCCCATTTATAAGCAATCGTGCCTTTAGTAAAAGCCCTTTTATTTTCTAATAGTTTTTTAATCTTTAATTCAAAATCATTAACCTCAAGACCCATATCAATTACCGTTAACTGCCCATATCTTTTACTGTTAATGGATGATTGTTTTGTTTTGTTTTTTGTTCGTGAGGTTGATACACTTCCTGTAAGTACAGCGTCATCAGATAACACAATCTTTCCTTTTATCAAAGCACCAACTTCTCTTCCTGTACTATTTCTAATTTCTCCATTGGGCAGGTTCATTTTTAGTCTAGTCTTTTTTAAATTTAAAGTTGCGTCTAATGATGAACCTTCTTTTGTTTTTACTATGTTTTTATTAACTTCAGTTTCTATAGCACCATATAATCTTTTTCTTTGCTCACCGGAGAATAAAACTTTATTTGTAAAAGGATTTTTTTCTTTATCGTCTTTTAAATTAAAGTCTGTTGTAAGTTGATTGAACCTAAGACTATCATCTTTTTCTTTTTCTTCTTCTGCTAATTTTTTATCGTATTCACTAGGTAACATAGTTGACTCTTCTAATTGTCTTCTAGTATTATAATTTGCTTTTTGTTTTGCAGACGGATTATCTTCTCTAATTAATTCATTTAATTCTTGAAGTGTATTAGTTGAATTTTGTATTTCATTTGATTCAAAGATGTATTCTTCAGGCTCAACCATAAAAGATCCAACAGCTATTGCCTGTAGTTGTGAGTTACTTATATTAACAGGAGTCTCATCTTGTTGTTTATTTTTCATCTTAGGCATTAAAGATTTATTGTTCATTATAAATGTCCATAGAGTTTAATTCATTCCAACGTTTTGTCTGAGACATAAGTCCTCTTATTTGATTTCTACTTCTAGGTTGGAAGGAAAGAAAATCATTTTGTAATCTGTAGTCATAAGTTTGATCAGTAGTATTGTAACTTCTTCCTCGTCCAGTAAACAAATGATTTCCTATTTGATACCTATTAGTCTTTGCTTTTTTTAACTGTTCATTATACCAATAAGGAGTACTTATTTTATTTAGACCTTTATTAGCGTAGTAATGATTAGACCCATAGGTAGGATCAGTTATTCTACCATCAAGTACAGCTATAGATATGCTTTTAGCGTTTTCATATGCAGGGTCATTTTTATTTATATACACATTTTTCATATTAGTATAGTTTTGTCTTTTATTCCAAGCACTAAATTGTTTTTTAGCTAATAATATGTCAGTAAGATTTTCTTTACCACCATGCTGAGATACAAGTCTATTCAATGCTACGTGAGCTACTGCTGCTTGACCTAGTACAGATTCACTTCGAGCTTCTGCTGCTACAGTTCGAGAAAGTATATCTAAATCATTTTGTGTTACTGTAAAAGTTTTACCTTTACTATTTTCTATGTCCCACGTCTTTGCTTTGAGTGCTTCATTTTCTTCAATGACATTACTCTTTGGTTCTACAAATTCATTAACTGTACTATTAATTCTTTTATAATTTGGGGATGTAGAAATTTCTTTAATTAGCTCATCTTCTCTAGGATCACTATCATCTATAATAGGACTCATTAAACTTGTAGCTTTTGTTTTTATTTCTTCTCCTTCTTTAGGAAGATTCTGATGTAGTCTTTGAATTAAAGCTGACGCTACTCCCGGAATACCTCCACCAGCAGGACGAGTAAGACCTTCTGCAATAGAACTAAGTCCTTTGAAACTTCGATTAAAAGTTTTAGCAAAGTCCATACTAAAATTTTCCTCCAGTTATGAAGTTTGTACCTGAAATTTTACCTAATGTTCCCATTAATAAATTACCAAACAACTGACCTTTACCTATGTTATCGTACAGCTCTGCTTTTTGTTCACCACTTAATTTTTGTATTGCAATGTTAACTGCTCTATCTGTTGCACTCTCTGAAGCAGTAAAAGCAAAAGACATTAAGTCTCTTTCTCTTTGCCAGATCTGATCTATAGCATTTCCAGTTAATCCATTTACAGTTCTAGCAAACTCTAAGTTAGCTGTATTTTCAGCAGCAGTTTCTGAAGTAGAAACACTTTGTCTCCATAGTGCATTCGATTGAGCTATAACTAAAGCATTCTGTGCGTTGAACTGGTCTCTTTGATTTTCTAGTTCTGAATTAAATCTTTGTAGTGTACTTAAATTTTCTGCATCGAACTGAGCCATAGCATTAGTTTGAGTAGAATTAAATTGATTAGCTTGACTAGCAAGGCTCTGAAAGAATTGCTGTGTTTGATTCTCTGATGTAGCATTAAATTGACTTGCTGCATTTAGAGCAGCTTGATCTGTAAACAAAGATTGAAGAACTGATTGTTGTGTAAACATACCAGTCTGTTGTTCGTTATTTAAATTTTGCATATCCATTTGCATAAAGTTTTGTGCATTCATAACTGCAGCTTGTTGTCTGTTAGAAAGATTAGTCATATCTAACTGCGATAAGGCAGCAGCTTCAGCCATTACATTAGCTTGTCTATTATTTAAATTAGAAATATTCATTGTATTTGCTGCACGACTATTTTCTAAAGCTATCTGTTGATCAGCAGTAAAGTTCATATTAGCTATGTCACCAATACGTGCAGAGTTTTGTACTCTTGCTTGAAATGCTTGATCAAACTCTTGTCCTATAAATGTAGCTCGTTGTTGTGCTGCAAGCATAGCACGTTGCTGTCTGTTTGACAAGTTCTGTGCTTCAAATTGTGCAACTATTTGTGCGTCAGCTTGTGCTATAGGTAGTGCAGACTCCATAGCAGCCTGTACAATAGCTTGTCCTGCCATGCTTGATGCACCTAGCCCTCTGGCTGACATAGCTGCTGTAGCTGCTCTCATAGCCCCTGCTGCCCATACAGGCGTAGCACCACCCTCAAAGTCATCCATAAGAGAATCTAGCTGACCTTTAATTGTAGCTTTATCTGTAGGTGTAGCAGTAGCAGCTTGTATTTGTTCTGTAAAAACAGCGGCATTAGCTGCATCAACAGCACCAGTAACAAGTTCTCCTGTTTGTATACTACGTTGTACAGGATTATTCATCAGTGTAGCTGCACCTTGAGCCGCATCTAAATTGGATACTGCTGTAGTAGTAGCTGTTTGTCCTACAGCTTGCGCTCCAGTAGATACTGTTCCTTGTGCTGCAGTCATAGCATCAGTAGCAGTCTTAACTGCAGGTGCAGAAGTAGATGCTGTCATAACTCCTTGAGGAGTCTGAGCTACAGGCGTAGTTATTTGTGATGTAGGAGTTGCTGTTGGTGTAGCAACTGAGGGTGCAGCACCAGTTATTGCACCTGTTCCTGCAGCAATAGTTTGATCTGCGCCTGAAGCAATAGGAGCTACAGTAGCTGGTGTTATAACTTTAGATGGGTCACCGTATACGTTAGACATAGTAGCAGCTTGATCTGTAGCGAGTTTATTTAATCCTATTTGATTTGCAGTGGGTGGGGGAGGAGGAGCATACGGACTAGCGTTTGACCCTTCCGGTGGTCTACCTTCAACCCAACCCGGACCGGGAGTGTAACCACCAGTACCTGCTGTATAAGTTTGATTTGTAGTAGGATTATAATAATCTACTAATGCTTGAGTTACACCTTGATCGGGTGCTGGTGCAGTAAAACCGGGAGGCATTATTTGAGGACCACCAGTTGTTGTTGCCCCACCAGTAGCATAACCTCTAGTAGGGTTCATTTTATCTTGCGGTTGAGCAAACCTTTGTTGCATCTTATTAGCTGTAGCATTTTGTTGATCAACTGCAAACTCAGAAAACTCAGGGTTGTCCTTCATTCTGTTCTTAACTTGAGGATCACTTAGTTCATCAGGAGCAAATATGTAACCACCTTTAGCTGCTTTTACTATAGGTCTACCTTCAAGTATCTGATTATACGTGCCTACTCTAGAAGCTATAGCTGGATTAGAAGCCATTAGTTGATCAATAGATTTTTGATCTAACTCTTTGTCTGTCCTAATTCCAAACATAGGAAGAATAGTTTTATTCATTTGCTCTAGTGATATTGCCATTCTTAAGTGTCCTTAATCTTTTGACGCTATACGTTCTACTGACATACGTATTGCTTTGATGTTCTCATCTATTCGTGCAAGAGCTACTGCTTGGCCTTGTACTGCCATCTCTAGTTTCTCTGTGCGTATTTCTATTCTTACTATACTGTTAGCGTTAGCTGCTATACTAGATTGCATCTGTGATACAGTCCACACTATGGCGGCTGCTTGTATGACGAGTGCTAGTATAAGTGATACGGGTACGGACTTACTGAGATGCCAATTGTTTTTTTCCATACTAATCTGCTGCAGCTATGGTGTTGCCAGCGTCTACCCATACAAGGATAGCATCGTAGTGGCGATTGCCTACTTTGCGTGGAACAATAACTTCAGTGTCATCCGTTAATGTAAGTTTAATACCTGATACTGCACCTTGAACATTATAATATTTTGCTTCTTTTATATTCATTTTTATAACTCCGCATCTAAAAGTATATGGGCATCTACATCATCACCTTGCTCTAACAATGAACCCTCACCTGTAGTTTGAGTTGACGCAACTGTTCCAACTAAAAAAGTATGGTCCATGTTACTGCCGGGATCATGTATTGTTGTTGCAGAAGTAACATTTGTAGCTGTTGCTCTATATCTTACTCTAAAGCTACCATTATTTGTTAAACTAGGTTCAGCCCTCATTGTTTGATAGTGTCTGCAAAAATGAAAAGTTTCTGTTGCTGAACCTGCAAATCCATTAGCTATTATATTAAAGTTTTCACCACTGTCAGAAGAAGGATGTCTTTGTGTGTAGCGGTAGCACAAAGCCAACTCTTCCCCAAAGGAACGATGCTCAAAGTTTGTAGCTTGTGAGCCAACTTCCAACTGTAATCCAGTTAAGAATAACTCTCTATCTGTGCTGTCAAAAAACATTGTTTGATCTGATTTAACTGTATTTCCGTTAACAATGTCTGCCCAAGTATTTGAAGTAAATGTACCACCCGTATATGTTGAACCTGCTTGTAAATATATTTGTATTCTAAGACTGGCAGCGTTGTCGTCATCCAAAGGATCAGTAGTATCTGCTACAAATGTTTTAGTAACTCTAGTCCAACCTGTTGTTACATTAAAGGTTTGGGCAATATGTCTACTATTATCGTTGTCTTGCAACTCAAGAGTATAAGTTGCATTAGCATTACCTTTAACGTAAAAAGATACTGTAACTTTTTCTGCGTCAGATGTACCTTTTTTTAGTTGTTGTAAGTCCTGCCCTTCAATTGCGTATTGTAAAATTGCTACTTCTCCAGCAGCAATAGATGCGTCTGCTGTAGTACAATCTAGTTTTAAACAATTAGCAAACCCACTAGGTCCGTCTGCTGCTTGTGACATTGTTAAACGACCAGCCGTAGCATCAAAAAACATATCAATTCTATCAAGAGTATGATAAGCACCACCATTAGCACCAATACCTGTTTTTGAGGTGGCTCTTTGTGCTACTTGCATTGCCCCATTGATCACCATGTTTTTCCTGCCTGACGGTTGGTTCGTTAGTGTCTCACCTGCCTTGGCTAACTCTGCTGCTTTACTCATCTATTGTCCTTCATTATTACTTTACCTTATGATTATGCTACTAAGTAGCCGCTGAAATGCGAAGCAGTGGTAACATCAACCTGTGCTGCACCACTGTTGTACGGTTTTACAACAACTTTAGCAGTATCTGTAGCGTCCATTGGAGCTAAGATAGACACAGCAAATGAGTGATTAGGTACGTCTGAATCATATGGACGCATATCTACAACGTGATCATAAGTTTGTGCTGTAGTTACAAGTTTTATCTCATAAAAAGTACCGTCAACATCCATTTGGTTAAAATAAATATGTATATTAAATTGGTATAATCCAGTAACAGGGGAAGTAAAATTTGGTGTAGCAAAATTTGAACCCCTATCAAAACGCTCCGTAGCAAATGCAATGTCGTGGTCTACATTTATTGCTAAGTTACTTTGATTTGATGCAGGTTGGACTAAAAACGCTGGCAATCCCGGCTGTGTTATAAACTTTTTTCCTGTAGGGATGTTAATAACAATCTCGTCTGCATCATTCTTTATAGTAACATCATTAGTAGAACCCTGCCCTGTAAGTATCAGACCTTCAGCAGTAGTAAATCCCATAGCTGCGTTAGCCCCTGCGGCTGTGTCTGCTGTAGCATTTACTGTAGATGCACTAATAGATCCGCTAAATGCGCCACCATCTTTGGCACTCACAGAATCTGCTACACTAAATATGTCATGCACTAGCAACTCTAATGTGTCATCTACGGATGCACCTTGTACGAGTACAACTGATGTACCTGTTGATGCTGCATAATCTGTGGCTGGTACTAAGAGTACACCATTCTGATATACGTCCATGTATAATGTGTCTGTGTAGGCTAGTGAAATACCTGCGTCATCGTTGCCACTAAAGCTCGTTTGCCCCGCAGTAGCCGTGTAGATAAACCTACTACGTACTCCAAAGTCTGATCCTCGTCCTATATATGGCATTACGCTAAATCTCCTACTACCTGAGTCATAGTATCTTCGTTATCTTCTAGTCCAACATTACTACTACCATTACTAGTAGATACACAGTGAACCCTGTATGCTGATGCTGTCATTGTTGTACCGTGATCTATGTTCATACATCTACCTATACCTTCATCAGATTGACTACTTAATGGTGCAATCATACCTGAAACTGAATAGTTAATACTAGCCATATCATTAGCTATTGTTTTTGTAAAACTTCCTGCAGAATTATCTGTTAAACTTGTAAGATTAAAACTATCACTTATAGCTGTACCATTACCTACTACATTACTCCAACATTTAGTTAACCCTTGACCAATAATACTAGTAGCTGCACCGCCTTCAGATGTAACTACAGCAGTAGTTAAAAGTGTTGCTACCTCTGAAGCATTTACACTTAGAAAAGTAGCATTAGATAAATTGGTTATACCCTCAACACCACTGCCTATTACTTTAGTTAAAGCCATCTATCTATCCTTTATGCGTAAGGGCTGTCGCCTAGTACTGATGTATCCCAAGCTGCTGTAAGTTCTTCTATGCTTGAGGCTGCATCAATAGCTGATGCTTTAGTTGCATCTCGTAGTGCTTTCTTTTTAGCGACACTTGCTGCTCTAGCTGATGCGTCATCATTCTCTAAGGCCATCATAAACGCTACATCTTCTGATGCTAGTAGAGGTGTACGAGCTTCTTTGATTTTATCTTTGAATAACTCTTTGGCGGCTGAAAGATCTTCTTTCATTACGTCACCTTCAAGTGTCCACGCACCTCTGAAGTCTCTATTCTTTGGCATTGTTATTTTTGATGCATCAACAGAGTTACCATCCTTGTCTGATACCATTGAGTTAGTTTTTGGTTTAGCCATAATACTTTTCCTTTTTTATGCTGCTACTTTTAATTCAGGGTTTATCTTCCAAGCATTACGCCATTTCCGTGTAGGAGGAAGTTGATCCTTTTTACATATTACCATCTTAGGTTGATTGCCTGTATCCCACTCACGCCATACACTTTTAGGTACGTCTTTCTTTATGAGATACTCTATTGCTTCTTCTTCAGTCATAGGACCAATAGGTTTAATA
>Ga0209634_1002753_pt1 | contig 12173 bp, 17 predicted proteins | sample LinPmetageLP40_FD_184043 | JGI IMG/M metagenome (GOLD analysis project Ga0209634, IMG submission 184043) | Marine viral communities from the Pacific Ocean - LP-40 (SPAdes) (version 2) | ecosystem: Environmental > Aquatic > Marine > Oceanic | place: Pacific Ocean | collected 2010-08-26 | reverse complement strand
CCTATAGAGAGAGGTTACGATCTTGAATATCGGTTATGTGTTTCTTGAGTTTATCAAACACACCTCGATTGCGAAGTTCTTTGAATATTAAGTTTTCAATTGAATATTCACCGGCTTTCTTTATACCGGCACCTCGCATGATCTGCAACTTCTTCTTTATCTTCTTTAGGAAACTTGCATCGGTTGCATGATGTTCTAACGCATGATTAATCATATGTTGATAGTGCTCGACTTTAGAGATCAGAAGAGGATCACTGTTGTCTATTTCTTTCTTAACTGGTTTCTGTAACCACTTGTTGTCTTGAATAGAAAATACACCTTGGTACTTCTTCTTTGGTCTGCCCTTTGGTTCACCGAATAATTCAACAGGAGCGCCATGAATCTTAATATCGTGGGATAATTCCCATACTGTTTTCTTTTCTTTTAGATACTCCATGATAAATGCTTCGTCACCATCCTTACAATCCTGAATCTTAGAATAGTCCAAGATTAAGTGAAGGTCTAGATCCGAGTGAACTGTATAGTTGTAGTTGGCATTTCCACCAGTTAATACAATATCTTCTATTGCATCCGGTGGTATTTTTGAGAATTTGGCCCATTTATCTGCGATCATCAACAAATGCTTCCTGACTTTAGGAAGCATTTGTTCATTTTTCCAGAACTTACTATTCAATTCATCATGAAACTCGAAACTGAGTTCCTGCTGTTCTAAGAAAAAATTAGCGAACTTTTCCATTTCTTTTCCTTAACATAGGAAGACTTTTCTTTGCGAGACGACCCATCATATCTATAGATTCATTTTTAGTCTTAGAATCGTTTTCATTTGGTTTTTTTGGCTTATCATCACTTGTCTCTTCACCTTCATCGTGACTATTAATCTTTGCAGTAATCATGTTAATGGAACGCTGTAGTATTGCAGCAGCTCCATGATTTTGCTTAGATAGAGCATCACTATGTCTCGTCTGCAACATCGCAAGAGTCCCCCGCATCTGTCTCTTGGTGGGCTCCTCGTAATTTTGCACATCATAATTGGCCATTATCTACCCAATCTTTCACGTTCTTTACCAATACCTTTAAGAATCAATTCTCGTCTTCGAGCAGCACTCTGCGGATCTTGGACATACTCTCTGCTAACACCAGGTCCGGCTGCTCTACTAGCAGCGGTCGTCTCTGCTTTTTTCAAGGTAGCAGGATCGAGGTTACCACCAACGGCGGGTTTACCTCTACGACCACCTAAGAGTCGGCCTAACATTTTACCTAAAGACATATCAACCTTCCTGATGTAGGGATTCTACTGCATAACCGTATGCTTCAGTTGTTTCGAAGTATTCGTTAACGACTGCACAAAGGTTGTTGAGAGAAGCGACTGCTTCGAGGATTGCTTCGTTCTGATCCTCTTCAGTTGTTGCCTCATTGATGGAATCACCGAGGAATCCTTCAAGGAACTCTACAACAATATCTTCTGTGGGATCTACTGCATCTTCCATGGCCATAACTTTCTTTTTCTTCTTCTTATCGCCACCATGGGCCATAGCGTAAGTTTCTGCTATCTCTTGTCTTCTGTTAGCACCAAACTCTGCGACTTCACTAATTGCTTCCATCATTGATTGTACTGGGTTTTGATCGGGCATTGTTATCTCCTTTGCCTTTGTATGGTTATTTATCGAATATTTTATTTAAAGAATCACATCTGGGGTAGATTTGGGAAAGGATTAAATCTATCTCGGGGATTATTTGAAGGTGAAGGTATATCAAATCCCATAGTATTTTTCTTTTCGCCCCGTGCCCTTCGCTTTGATGCATCTGCTTTTGCAGTGTTGGACATCATAGTTCTTTCTCGTTTTCTTTTTTCTTGTTCTTGAGGACTAAGACTCGTAGTGAATCCCGTTTTCATTCTATTTACTGCATTCCGTCTATCGGTTCTGACTTTATGACGTGCTGCTCCTCCAATGCCTCGCATTTTATCTTCTACTTCTTTTGTTCGAGCGGCGAGTTTCATATTATTCTTTTTCATCAGATCAGCACTTACGACTTCATTGCCAACATTTTCACCATCCGGAGCAAATCCACCTGCATATATTGCTTTCATCCCAGCCTCTGCACCTGCGGCATTTCCTTCAGCATCCATTTTTTTCGCATTTTCTATATTTCCGAACTTCTTAACAAATGCATCCTGCTCTGCTCGATTGGAAAACGAACTCATATATTTGCTTCCCGTACTATCAGTTCGTATCGTGTACTCTTCACCGTTAACTCCGGTTATTTTTTGCTCTTCTCGCTTAAGTCTTTGACTTGCTTGTTGAGCAGATTGAGTAGCACTAGAAGATCCTGTCTGAGTGGTAGAAGAATTATTCTCGTTTATTCTACTCTTGACAGTTTCTAACGGGGTAAATGACTCTCCGTATGTGGGGGCTGATGGTGCAAAGACCGCAGGAGGTCCTGAAGGTGTTCGATATAGTTTTTCTACCTTTGCCTTCTGGGCCCTTCGTCGGCTCATCGCGGGGGATTCTAAACCACGAGCGTACTTCTTCGCGTTCGGGACCAACGCGTATCTCTTAAATGCTTCAGAGCCTGATGCTCTCGCCCTTCTCATAGAATCGACTGCTCCCTGACGAGCTGCCTGTACACCTGCTCTTGGAGCGGCAAAACCTGCTATTCCAGCAGACGTTTGAGATGCTGCACGGCCAATAGCCTTTCCTATGTTGGGGGTCAGATAAGTTGACATCCCCTTAGCCCGCAGTCTCTCACGATCAATTGCCTTGGCCCGTCCTGCACCTGCAACCCGCGTTTGTATATTACTTTTAATCTTACTTTTAATCTTACTGGAAGTGGCCCTTAAACCATGAGAACTCGGAGTTATTGCTTGTCGAGCAATTGCTCTTGCGCCGGTGACGGTACCAATTCCTCTTGCAATAGCACCTAAAATTTCGTTAACTTCTTCGGGTTTTTGGTTCATCTTCCTCTTCCGTGTCGATCTGGGTTATGTTCGTACCTACCGCCACCAGGCCCCTTACCTTTACGATGTGGGCTAGGTTTCCCAGAAATTCCGGGCAATATACCTTGATCACCAACTGTACTATACCTAGTAAAATTCCTACCAGTTCCCGGACCCCCTGCGGTGGGGACAGTTTTACCCGTTGCTGGATCTATATTGATACGAGTCGCAAGATTTGTCAGTTTGCCCTTCAGCCGTTCTAGTTGACCAGGCACTAACTTGGTTGGATTAACCTTTGGAGGTTTACCCCGAAACATGTTTCTAAATCTTATTGGCATACGTTATATATCAACCAAGACCCGTGTAAGAATCTGCTCCCCCAATAGGAATAAAATGTCTCATTATAATTTTATCACCTTCTTCATAGACGATTTCCTCTGGATTATCGACCATGTTGTATAACAGGATCTTAAAGTATCCATTATACGGTGGAACTTCAGCAACACCATCTCCATTTACGTCCGTCCAATGTGCAGGAATTCCTAAAGAACCCGTATAATACTGACATTCAGGATCCATATTATTATCGTCAACACAATCATCTTCAACCCTTCCCGGTGTTCCGAGGTGAGATCCGAGTATAATCTCCTCTGTTGTACCATTTTTTACCAGATTAAAAGTAATTACATGAGAGTTTTCATTGAATGCATTCGCCCACTCAACTTGAGCAAATTCATCTTGATCACTAGGCCTGCCCCCACCGGAAGTAAGACTACATTCGGGATAAGTAAACGAACCCTCATCCGAGTCTGGGATATACTGATCCGCAGGAAAGAATTGTGCCATAAAATTAGAACTTGACTCTTGGAATACACATCCGAACGATTGGCTCCTATACATGTTTCCAGCCTTAGCAGACTGTAACGTTCCCTCGGAAATTTCTACACTGTCACCCCCACATGGTATACTTGCAGCTTGGGGGCAGGTATCATCAAAGTTATCGGCACAATCACATTTCTTATCTCCATTATAGCATATTCCTCCGTTCCATGTTATTTCCAGTTTTCCGATTGTTTTACCGAAGTACCGTCTGAAATCTTTATCCTTATCGGCGGGAGCAAAATCAGCATCATTTGGATGTAAAGGAATTGCTTGCGGAACAAACTCATCGCTCCAATCATAATCTAGAACATCATCGAATAATTGCTGTCTAGTAGGCATCTTAGAGTATCTTACTCCCACATTGCCACCATCCGTTGCCGATCCTATTGCCCTACCACCTGCTTGTAGAGATTCCCTATCAATAATTCTTGGAGTTTCTGCATAATTGGAACTCATTAAATCTTTAGAAGATAAGTCAAAGTTTTGGCCCGTATTAGTATCAAAAGTAAGATTATTCGCATGCATATTCAACCGAGTCTCCGGAGCACACCATGCAGCGATTTCAAGGTCTCCTTGTGGACCACCTTCCGTTGCGGAAACATGACCCATGATATTGTTTTCGACATAAACATCAGAACTTCTCAGTTTAGGAAGTTGCAATTCCCATAACATATTGGCAGTTCTAAAATTAACAGCACCACTAGGGTAATTATCGAACGTGTCTTTTACTGTCTCATAATCCATCCATATCAAATTGTTTCTTATATAAACTCTAGGTACTTTGTATTCTTGTGGTTTTACGGTAATTGCCTGTCCTGCACCATTGTTTTGACCTGATGGTGTAAGACTATTCAGCCATATGAAATCACCAGTTTTATCTGTTAATTTGATTGTCAAAACTTGCTTATGAGTAAGTTGAGAATCAAATTCATCCATCACATCGCCATACTCGTCATAGAAGACTTCACTTAAAGTGTGTACGTCTGTTTTTGCACTGGGGTTGTTCAACCCGGCAACATACCCACTGGCATCATTATAAGCCTCTCCGATGTACGCTCTGTAGAATCCTAGTTCTCGACAACGACCCGTACCATCCTGTTCTCCCCGTGCATCCTGACCACAATCCTCATACGTTCCGGTGCAGTCTGTGCATGGTGTGCAATTTCCGTTAGTACAATCCGACATTTCATTATTCATAGATTCTGTTAGGTGGGACTCATTGGTAATAACATATGTCTGACCTCTTTTACCATAAATTATCGGCCGCGAGGTTACCTGCTCCGCATTTCTATCTGGAAACTCATACGCGAATGGTCGAAAGTTTGCATTATATACGTTTAGTCCATTAGTGAGACGAAGGTTCGTCTCCTCTGTCACAGATAAAGCTTTATCGCTCGCCCCATTAAAAGAAAATGCTGATTGACCGCTAGCTGGTGCTTGATAATAATCCCACTGATAGATAATATTGTTTTCCATTCTACATGATGGTTCTAACTCGTCAGATGACTCCCGGGCCGCATTATACCAACCATGTTGTTCGTCCAGTTGACCCCTGCCCGATGCAGGCTGGAAAGATGTCATAGTTCCTGATGTAAGCATAATATTGTTCGACATCACCGAGTTCTGCCATGCATTTTTATACAAAGACACACATTGTCCGTGAGCAGTTCCTCTTAACTCCATGTAATTATTAGTTATCTCAGTCTTTAAAATTGGTATATCGCCAAGTGGCTTGTTCGTCGAAGATTGACCAGGCATGACAAGAATTATAGACTTGTCTTCGGCATGTGTCATTTTGCATCTATTAATTCTACTTCCATCACGTACGGGTGCATGTCTGGAGTAGAATCTGTTAGTCCGACAGTTTTCCATGTCTACTACCACGTTTCTAATACCAGTCACACCATATCTAAGTGTACATTCTCTTAGTGTTACTAGATTCTCATAACCGACAGCAACACTAGAGCCTTTTATATGAGCAGATGTTCCACTACCACCGTTTGGCTGAACACCCTCAAAAGAACATCGTTCAAATCTAGGAGTTGATTTTCCTTGACTGTTGAACAAGTTTGTCATAAAGGGCAGTTTTGCTTTTATAGGCCGGCCGCTATACGAGGGTTTGTACGCTATTCTGTTATTTACAAGATCGATGTAGTACTCACTTCTATCGTAGCCTTCTTTATAAGCAAGACCGCCGTTTTCTGGAGTGGTACTTCTGGCGAAACGTCTATGTCCGCTAAATCCAACGTGAATATATTTATTAAATAACAAGGATTTTTCTTCAAAGACAATATCGATATACCCACCTGCGTCCGCTTCATCGTAAATAGCATCATCTGGGAAAGTAGCAAGATACTCAGTGATATAAGGGTCTTGTCCAGAGGAATCATAGTTAAGACGAGTGTGTAAGTCATCACCCGAGACAGGAGAGCCGGGAAGTTCGGTTGAAACTTCCTGACCACGTTCGTAACCAGCCCACGGTCGTTCGTTCTCTCCTGCTATGACAGCAACATCTCCGATATTCGGCCCTGCATGAATCATCACCCCAAGTTTGTTGTTTACGTCATCACCTATTGCAGATATGATTCGCTCTGCCATCGCCCTACTCGTGACACGAAACCCGACAATCCGCGTGTCCTCTGCATTCGTGCCTGTCGAACTATAGCTATCGGTATAGTACTGATTCACGTTCATCGTATTTGTTTGCGGATCAATAACAAAAGCGTAACCGGGATAATGTTTAGGACCTTCAGCATCTGCACCCTGAGTCCCGGTGTTCACCCGCCCCAGATCGTTAACAAACTCAAAGTCTTTATGGAATGTTAGTCTGTACTCATCCAAAGCCTCCGGAGGTGGGGGATAAAGCACAGATAGGGGTGGCTTTGGGGAATCGCTATCTTGAAGATATACACGACTATCCCTGTAGTCCTGTGGCTGTGGCTTACCGTTGGAGGTAGAATCGCTAAGTGGAGGAAGGGGAGCGGTCCACCATCCGTCACCAAGTTCATCCGATGCATCACTCCAGTCCATCTCAATTGAGCCGGAAAAGTAGCCATTCTTTATGGTAAGGTTACTATCAGCTCTCATGGTGATATAATCAGAGACTGTATTGATCGTACCAATATCGTCGAGCAGGGGAGCAAAGCCACGACCTTCTAAGTCAATTACTGAGTTATTCTCAGCGTTTGCAATGATCTCTTTTAGATCTAACCAAGACTCTAGAGTATCTGGTTCCGGAGTCCCTATTGTGTCTACTGGTTCTTGCTCTTCTGGGATTAGTTGCGTTGAATTAATCGAAAACTGTCGTATCTGATCCATCAGTGAATGCTCCAAGGGTTACTTTATTTAGGTTATAGGAGTCCCTCTGTTATTTAAAAAAAGGTTTTTCGTGGTTTTTTTTGCCGGCGAATTTTTTTTATAGGAGTCCCTCAGAAAAAAAGGAGTCCCTGCGATATTTTTAAAGGTAGGTTGCTAGCCGCTGGAGGCTCCTTGGAGTCCCATGTAGCTAAATACTGTTATTTTCGGTTTTTCGCGGCATAGTGGGTTGACACGTGCCACGGGTGTGGTATACTACACGCATGGAAAACACCAACACCGAAAACGTCGTGCTTGAACCCGGAGAGATCATCACTATCTGGTGCAATATTCTTGAAGAATGGTCCGCGTGGCGGGATGTCTGGACGTACGTCGGACCGTGCGGCGACGGTGATACCCATATCGTCGAGGATGAAAATCAGATCCGGTATCGTATCCCGGGCGATGAGATCCAAGAAATTTGTCAAGGATATTGATCATGGATATCGAAGAACTCTTCACCGTTGCCCTGTCGGCAGTCATTTCTTTTTTCTTTATCATCGGAATTGCCTACCTTATCGGTTGACAATCCACCCCAGTCAGGTATAATACACACATGAACGAAACGAACATCGAAAACGACATCAACTCCGACAACCTCACGATCGAATCCGATCTGCGTCTGACTGACGCTGCCCCTGACTCCTCCCCCGTGTGGATCGAGAACGAGGATGGCAGCGGACAGTGGAGCGATGGATGGACCGGAGCGTACGAGGATCTGCCGATCGAATTCCGATCGATGGATGCATTCGCTCCCGGTGTGATTGACGAATCCGATATCCCCTTCTGAGGAGAACTACCAATGTTCGACACCAGCATGACATACAAGTACAACGGCGTTGAAGCGGATGAGAAGGCGCCCGATGGACCGAACCGGGGCGCTCGATTCGCCACCGACTGGACAGTGGGCGATCGCCAGTACCGCGTCTCCTCGATCGATAACCACTACACCACCGAAACGATGCTTTTCCGAATCGAGGAGGATGGCGTGAATTACTTCGAACTCTGGGCGGATCGAGAGTTCTACACCAACCCCAGCCAGCACGGGAAGTTTCTTGCAGAATATCTCCAAAATCTCGGTTCCTAGTGCTTGACACCCTGCCACTTTCGGAGTACAATAGACGCATGGACAACATCATCAACAACTACTGGGTCAACAACGACATCGAGGTCCTCGTCTGTGATGACGACGGGAAACGAATCTTCGTCCTCGTCAACACCGATTCCGGGACGGAGGAGGAGATCAGCGAGCGGGCGGCACTTCTTCTGTGTACCACCCCGGACTCTACCATCAGGGCAGGAAACTGGGAAGACTTCTGCACCGCTCGTGGTTTTTTCCTCCAAGATCACTGAAACCCCTTGACACCGACCACCAACGAGGTATAATAGACGCATGACTCGAAAAGACTTCAACCTTATCGCTTCCACCATCGACAGTCTCATCGCTGACGGTATTCTCTCCCCCCACGATGCAATCATCACCGCATCACGATTCTCCGGTGCTTTGAGTACCACGAACGATCGGTTCGACACCGGACGATTCTACACCGCAGCAACCAAGTCTCTCCCCCGTGTGGAGAAGCAATTCGAGGAGGCATGTTCATGATGAGCATTCTAGACAGGATCGGGTCCGACCCCGATATCGTGTTCACCGTTTCGGAGTCCGCGTGGCCCCGAACCCCCCGATCGGCGAAGCGTCTTCGCTCGATCTACGCCACCGAGGATCAGGCATTCCGTGGTGCCATGATTCGCTCCAGAGCCAACGACGGATTGATTTTTCCCGTCCTGGCAGTGGAAAGGAACCCGGCGATCGATCGCATGTGTGCGATCTAGTGAGACACGGGTAGACAACTGAAGAGTTGAGAGAGCCGCAACCCCTTGCCTAGCAGGGGGTTGTGTGCGTTGATAGTTCGTGCGTGCGGGTACGCACTATTCACGAACTATCAACCGCGTGCGTAGGGTGTGGGTAAGGTATGTGGCATTTTTTTGAGAATAATGCACCCGTGGGGGTTGACAGTGTGGCAGGGTAATGTATAATGGACGTATGATCAACACCACATCAACTATCGGAACCCGGAACATCCTCGCAGTCTTCGCCCTCGCATCCCGTGGCGAACACGTCGAAGGACGTTCGTGGTACTCACGAGCGAACGCGATCGCATGTGAAATCGCAAACGAGCACGGTATCAGTGTCGAGCAGGCTGCGGGATGCATTGCTGCCCTCTCCCCGTCCAACCGATGGGAACGGAACATCGTCGATGCCGAGAATCTGGTTCGTGCATTCACCATCGGTGGCGCGGACGAAGCGATGAATGTCAAGGTTGCCACGTATGGGAAGATGAAAGCCAAGGCGATCAAGTGTCTTGAAGGTTCTAGCAGTGATCGAGAGCAGCAAACCATTCTCAACGGTCGGAAGATCGTGGCATTCTACCGTTGCATCATCGGGTTCGGGGACACGGTGTGTGTCGATGGTCACGCCTACTCGATCTGGTTCGGTGATCGCATGACCCTTGCGAATGTCCCGAACATTGGCAAGCGTCTGTATCAGGAAATCACGGGCGACTACATCGAAGCGGCACGGATTCTCACGGAATCCGGTAACGGAATCACCTGCTTCGAACTCCAGGCGGTGACCTGGGTTGCGTGGCGCAGACTTCACGGAGTAACCAAATGAGCGAACTGAAAACGGCACATTCCGACATTCTCGAATCCCTCCAGGTCAGTATGGGATTACTTCAGGCGATGGATTCCATGCCAGGTGCATACAGCAACCCCGTCTGGAAGATGGTATACCAGAAGGCTGCCGATCAGTCCGAGTGGCTGATGGAATCCGCGAAGAACATGTGGACCGACGAGGAAAATAAATACATCGAGGAATCGTACGATACCCTCACATGGATCGGAATGGAGGCCCTCGATGAAACGTGACTGGCGCGGGGACAAGGCACGACCGACAAATCGTGCGAAAACGTGGGGGCGTAAAACACGCGACCCACGGAAAGATCGGAGAGAAGGAAGGCGCGCCCTGAAAGGGGCGCGTTTTTCGTTGATAGTTCGCTCGCACCGGTAGGTGCTTTAAAGCGAACTATCAACGTCGCGTAAAGCACTGGGTGTAAAGCACTTACGCCTTTTTCGAAAAAAACTGAGTAAAGTATGGCAAAGGGGTTGCATGTGGCAGAATGTAAGGTATAATGGACGTATGAACAACGCAACGAACGACACATACAACGGCTACTACAATCGAGCAACCTGGAACCTGATGCTGTGGATCAGCAACGACGAATGTGCGTACTACTTCTTCCGTGATCTGTACTACCGAATCGGGGAGGATGACGCGGACGATCGACAGGACATGATCGAGAGTTCCGCACGCGAGTGGTTCGGTTCCGCTACCCCTGATGGTGACGCACTGAACGATGTGTACTGGCAAGAAGTCCGCGAACACATGGACGACGACAATTCTGACATTCTTGAGGAAATCGCTGCTGATCTCCTTGACATCGAAGCCAACTGAGGTACAATAGACGCATGAACGACAACGACTACGACACTCACAACCCCGACAACACCCCCGAGGATCCGACGATGGAATGGAATGGCGAGTACCCCGATCAGGACGACCCCAGCAACTACGAGGACTGCGGTGACGACTACGACACCGAAGACGATTCGTGGTCCGATGGAGACTCCCTCGCGTCTGCGGGATGGGGCATGGACGAGGACTACACCGGAGGATGCGACGTATGAAGAACGAAGCACGCGAAGCCATTGCTGGCATGAGATCCAAACTCGATTCCATTGCACGAAGCATGGACATGGACGAACACGATGACGGCTGGGAGTACGACAAGGAACTGATTCGGGATCGTGTTTGGGAATCTACCCCGAGCCTCCTTCTCCATGATCTCGTGAGTTTGGCCACGATGATTGAAGACCTGGAATCGGACCTTCGGACTCTCGAAGCGATCGACGACAACGATCTCATGGAACACGCCTATGCAGCATGGAAGCCCGGTCCAGTCTACACCCTCGACGAGATCGAGGGCCCATTCCGCTCCGAAGACTGCTGAACTATCAACCCCATTTTTCCTGCCTTTTTTCTTCCAAGTCACTTGACAAGTGGCAACTTCCAAGGTACAATAGACGCATGAACAACACCAACGACATGATCGGAACTCAACTCGACACCCTTGCGGATCTCCTCGACTGGGAGATCAACCAGTACGACAAGCGATCGGAACTCATCGGAAACTGCTTTGAACTCGACGACCAAGCGGTCAAGTTGGGACTCTCGGCTAAGGGTACGATCCGGACCGCGATCAAGAACCAGATCGATTCGCTTCAGACGGAGTGCAATTACTTCGGTGACCGATGCGACAAGGGATACGACAGGTACAAGCAGTTGATCAGTGCGTACTACGACACCAACGGGGTGGAGTACGTTCCCGAGCGGGGAGCGGACTGGTTCCCGGAGTGGGGATCCAGTTCCGACTACGACAAGCCCGAACCGACCTGGGACGCAGTGTCCCGACACGACAGCAACGAGGGATGGTGAACACATGAGCAGCGACATCGAATACATTGTGGAAGCGTGGATCGACAGCAACATGGGCCATCTGGAGTCCGACTGGGACGAAGCAGGTGGCGAATCGGGTGGGTTTCAGGAGATGATCTCGGACATCGTATATGATGTGGCATCCGATGTGGAGAGCGACCTTGAGTCGATGGTGGAGGACAATCTCGCCAACCACCGGCACTACGAGATCGAGGAGATGATCCAGAGCCGGATCGCCGAGATCGAACCCGAGGAGGTGGAAGTGTGACGGAGGAAGAGGAAAAGGCTAAGAGGTGTAGAGAACTCTTCTACATCAAATGGTCTCTTGTTTTCATCGCTGCATTATATGTGGCACTAGTACTGACCTGACGGGTCACGGTAACCCTCTGTTATGCAGGGGGTTATTCGTTGATAGTTCGTTATAAGTCCTCCGCGACTTATAACGAA
>Ga0209634_1002752_pt1 | contig 12173 bp, 29 predicted proteins | sample LinPmetageLP40_FD_184043 | JGI IMG/M metagenome (GOLD analysis project Ga0209634, IMG submission 184043) | Marine viral communities from the Pacific Ocean - LP-40 (SPAdes) (version 2) | ecosystem: Environmental > Aquatic > Marine > Oceanic | place: Pacific Ocean | collected 2010-08-26 | reverse complement strand
AGCTAAGAATCGTCTATTTGAGAAGGGATTCGACAGAAGTTATTGAATCAAAACGTACAGAGGCTCAACTTGACAAAGATTGGGAAACTGTTAAACTATGTTCGAGGGTTTTACTACAAAGATGGAGCGATAACAAATGAATGAAGCGATGGATCAAAATTTTCGATACTACGATTGTAACAATATTGTTGATGAGACTACTGGAGAGGAGCAAGAAAATTTGTCGATAATGGTAGCAGTACCTAAGATTGATCTTAGTACAGCAGAGAACAGGCAAGAAAACATAGTAGCGATTTCAGGTATTGTAGAGGAGCAATATCGTAGAGGTGTTGAAAGTTTCTCTTACAAGGAGTATACGGGAGAATGAATTTTATTGAACTTGATGTTGGTAGTTTGACGATAGGATATGTATGCGGCACGTTGTTGTGCTGGTATCTCAGAGATATGTTAGACGCTAAGGAGAGCGAATATGACAAAGAACGAGAAACAGAAGAGAAGGATCGCAAAAATCATGATATGGGCATTTATGGCTGGAATCATAACAGCAGCAATAGCACATCTAGCGGAGTCTAATAATCCTCCTCCTAATTTTGACATAAGTGCTTGTGAGACAACAAGTTAGGTACAGGAGATGCGCACCCCCTTATTGCGAGGGGTGTCTAAAAATTTTTTCTTTTTTTTTGCTTGACAGGCTAAAGTTCGGATGGTAAAATTGACGATATAACAAGTAAGGAGAAATACTTATGACACACGAAGAAGCAACAAAATTGGTTTTAGGCAAGACGGGTCGTAGGCAAAGAAAGATTGCAAACAACACTACTGCAAGAATTTTACAGAACGGGAGTATTGCGTTTGAGTTATATAGCACCGATGTGGTTACGATTCATAGTGATGATTCTGCTACCTTGCGAACAGGGGGTCACAAAACTGACACAACAAAGCAGCGAATCAATCGATATAGTCCAGTTAGACTGTTCCAAAAAAACTGGGAATGGTTCACTGTTCATGGTACACCTTTTCAAGAAGGTATGTTAGTCAGGGCTTGACACGTTGTTGGGTCTGTGGTATAATTGGTTTTGGGTTAGTTTACACACTAGGAGTTCTAATATGAACGATATGCTTTTAATTGGTTGTGCAGTCGCTGTTGCTTTGTGTTTCGTGATTGCTTATTTAGGTTCTTTTTTTGATAAGTCTGCTAGTCTCTGCGAGGCTAAGATCGGAGAAGTCTATAGTTTTGACTATCTACAGCCTCTTAATGGAGAACGCAGACGCTGGAAGGCAAGGATTGTAGAGCCTGTTGTCCATTTTGACAAATCTACACTGAGTCGTATGAACGCTAGTTCAAACTATCGTAAAAACGATCCAGAATTCAAGCGTACCAATCACTTGGTAACTTGTGAAACTGAAGATGGTGAATACCGACAGTTCTACTGTGAAAGAGCAGTAAATTGTAAGAAGCCATTGATCTCAGCATTGTTTGCCTGATCTCTTCGTTGTGTGTGTGTGTCGAGAACCCGGCCTAAGTTGTTGCCTAGCAATGACTTAGGTTCGGGGGACGCCCGCTCCAAAATTTGTATGCATTGACACGCAGCAATCTATTTGATAGAATAGCATTTGTATCACCTAATCGTATCTGATTGGATGAGTATGGATACAGTCAGCGAAAACTAATATTGTAGGTGTATTAGATGTTCCTATACTAAAACCAGGAGAAGCTCTTATGGATAATATGTTTATGGCAGGGTGGTTTATTCTAAATATAGTGATGTTGATTATAAGTTGTTATCTGTAAAGAACTTATATGTAGAGATGAGCACCCCCTATGCCAAAAGTTTTTTTATTTTTTCTGGAGTTTTGTCTTGACATTAGACGATAATATGATATACTTTGAAGACACCCACGGAGAACACAACCATGAAAACAGCGAACGGCAACGACAAACTAGGTAAAGAAAACTGTATTGTAGTATCTCGACCAGTGGGGGATACCTGTCCACCTACTTGTGATTTTCTAGGCAATGGCTGTTATGCCGAACAACTAGAAAAAATTTATCCCGGTGTTCGCCCTGCCGGTATGCAAAATCTCATCACGGAGAAAAACAAAATCCGTGCTATGCTAATCAATGCAGAGAAGAAAAGTAAAGACCTGCGATGGCATGAAAGAGGCGATTTCTTCAAAGATGGTAGTATGCTTGATATAGAGTATGTAGACAATATATTGTGGGCGTGTCGTAGTATATTGGCTGAAGGTGGCAAACTTCCTAAAATGTGGGCCTACACTCATATCTACGATCCTAAGCTGTCCAGAATACTCGGAAAGTATATCACAATGTACGCAAGTGTACATAACCAAGATGATGTAGTCAAGGCAAAAGCTGCGGGATTCAAACTATTTGCATGGTGTGACAGCGACCAGAAGATAGCCTCTAAACGCCCAAGAAGTAAAAAGAAGGCTGACCAATGGCGTAGCGAACTACCTAAGTTGGTTGTGTTAGGTGGTGATAAATATGTTACTTGTCCAGAGATTCGTCGTGGTCGTGGCGTTGTCACTTGCACAAAATCTAAGGACAGCGTAAACTGTCAACTGTGTGTCCAAGGTTTTGCAAACGTCCTTTTCCCATCTCATTAGAGGTGTATCTATGTTTGAAAATGTTCCAGACGATCACATAAAAAATTTTTGGATATGTCAAGAATGTAGTACAGAAGTTGAGATAATGCCAGATTGGTACGAACAGAATGGAACTCCTGTCTGTGGCGGATGCGATAGGGATATGGAATATTCACACTCGGAGGTATGGATAGATGGCTAAATATTATATTTCAACGGGAACACTTCAATTAATTTACTCAACGAGTCAAGGAGCTTATGACGCTTGCAGAACTGTGATCCATGAAATTAATGAATATGATGAGCTAGATGAGTTTATGTATTGCGACGAGAGAGGTATGAAAAACTATCTTACAGCGACACCGAAAACTATGGTATTTATTACGAAAGACATATTAGACAAAGAAGACTATCCGACGTAAGTTGTTGTTATGTAAAGACTTACAAGCAAAGCGGGGCGCACACCCTATGCCATAAAATTTTTGTGTTTTTCTAAAGTTTTCTATTGACAATGACGATATATATAGTATACTTACAATACATGGCACGGAACAGTTGCCCAAGTATTCAAGCCCAAGATTGTGATACGGTAAGGCTTTACTGTGAAGCATTCGGAGATACTTGTGGGGTGCAAGTCCCTAGTGCGATGACCGAACATTAAGACGGATACGCAATCCAGTCTGGAGGGACTGAAAGGCGTAAAGGTGTGACACAGAATAACGTTATACGATAGTGTCACAGGAAACTGCAAACCCCGATACGGGCCAAGCACCTAAGTCCTATTATGTCTCACCCTATCCTATAAGATTGGTAAAGATGGTCGTAGTCAGCGAAATGCTAAAGTTCTTGACAATAGTATGCCGATAATGTATACTAGGGAGAAGGAGATAATTATGAAATACAGAGTAAGATTCCACCTACAACGCGGTCAGCACTATATGCACTGGCAGATTAGAGCATGGGACGGTACAGTCAAGTATCTTAATCCACAGAAATATCAGATCGAGATGAGACGTTGCACCCTAGTCAATAAGAAAAACGCTGCTGTCAAGGTACATAATGCAGGCAAGAAGGATGTTTGTGGTTGGGTAGAATGTGAGAATTTTGATATACTAGAAAAAGATAGTTTACCTATTGACAACCTAGAAAAATTGTTGTATAATCCAATAGTCGAGCCTAGTTGGAGGCGAGAAGACGATGATGGTGATTTTGATTGGGACAACTATCACTTTGATATGTTGGTGACAGATGGTAATAAGGTACATATTGCAGAGGAGAGATGTTATGCCTAACTGGTGCGATAATAAATTGAAAGTCACGCATGAAGATTTTGCATTTATCGACAAGTTCGTGGGTGCTTACATGAATAACAAGCTGTGTAGTTATTTTTTACCACCTACAGAAGAAGACACTGCTGATTGGAGAGTTGCTAACTGGGGTCAAAAATGGGATATAGGTCCAGGCAAAGATGAAGAGTATGGTCTATACCCAACTATCGTTGATAATGAAGTGAGTGTCACGTTCACTAGTGCTTGGGCTCCTCCTCTGGGGGTATACGAGAGGTTGGTAGTCTTAGGATTTGACGTACAGGCGTCCTATTTTGAGCCAGGAATGAGTTTTGCTGGAATTTGGGACAATGGGACAGATGAATCTTATGAGGGTAACTGGAGAGAATTTCCTCAGAAATTGATTGACTTATTCGGGATGGAAGAGTATAATAAAGAAATAGAACAGGAAGCATAATACAAAACATATAGCGGAGGTAGCCCCTCTGCTATAAGACGGTGGCTGAAAATGTGGTAGCCAGTATGAGATCACAACAGCACATGAGGCTCAGGAGGACGGGCAAGTGCCATACAGTCTTGAGATAGTGGTTCAAAGTAGGGAAATCTGACATATCATACCCTGAAACTTTGGAGGTAATAAAATAAATCCTCCCCGTCTAAAATATTCCAAAGCTCGTCGCAGAATATCCTCTTATTCATAATAAGTCTGCGGCGGGTTTTGTTTTTAACACAGTTGCGCGCGCCCCGAACGCTAAGTGCTTATGTATCAACGACTTACCTTAACAGATGATTGGGTTTCCGATATAAAAATTTTTCTCTTTTGCTAAAGACATTATGCTTGACATGACGATACTATATGATAGAATGATATTATAAGTGACAAGCACAGTGCAAGTTACTAAGTTTGGTTTTCTTTTTGGAGTACGCTACTATGAAGGCTTTTTCTTTTAATGTTACGATTGCTGCAACGGCTCTTGATACCGAAGTTATCGAGGATACTATCCGTCAGGCTCTAGCTGATGGTCTGCCTGCTGACACTCTTGCTTTGTGCAAGTCTGATGGTGTCAAAGAGTATTCCGAGCAGGGCTGGAAGGTTGCTCGCAACCGCAAGTTCGGCATCGGTGTCAAGGAAGCAGGGGATGCTCACAAGGCTACCTCTGCAAAGGTCGAAGCAGAAGTTGCTACAGCCTAATTAAGATAGTCAGAGTCGCAGCGTCAATGGGGATAACCAAGACTGCGGCTCTGGCTTCTAATTTGGCTCCGTAGTTCAACGGATAGAACAGTGGTCTTCTAAACCTCAAATGTGAGTTCGATTCTCGCCGGAGCTACTATGGATAAAGATAAGAAAATTGGGACGATTCTAAGTTATCTTAATCACAAGATGAGTGTGATGAATCAAACCGAGACAGATAAGGTAAAGAAAATCGTTGAGGATGACGATATTACTCTTAAGGAGGTGGTAGAATGGTATATAGACTATGTTTGGCGTTCATCTTAATTTGCTGTTCTGGATGTGTGACAACTACCAAAACTACTATGTTCTGCAATAAAACAATAGCCCTTGACAATCGACCAGTAGATGGTACAATGGACGTTGGGATTCGATGGGAGTTCTTTAGAGATTGGAGCAGAAAGTGAACGAGATATGTGAACAAATGCAGGAAGATATCAGATGTATTCTTAATGGTCGTAGTGATCCGGCTACTATCGATATGATTTGTGACTTGCTTGTAGAGAAGCTTAGCGATGAGTAAGTATGGAAGTGTAAAAGTAAAAACTAAAAAACTTTGGGAGATATCTCGTGGACACAACAGCTATCGTTCTGGTTCTGGTAATCATGATAACCGGCCTCGTAGAGTTCGTACCAGAATGGATGTTCGGAGAAGAGCAATAGAAGAGGGGATGTAGATCAATTGGTTAGATCGCCAGCCTGTCACGCTGGAGGTTGCGGGTTCGAGTCCCGTCATTCTCGCTAAAGTTTTAATTTGACTATGAACGACGTAAGTGCTATAATTGGGAAAAGGAGAAAAACTATGGGATTAGATCAGTACGCATACGTAGTAGACCCTAAGAACCCTGAGGCTGATTCAAGAGAAATTGCCTGCTGGAGAAAGCATCCCAATCTGCAGGGATGGATGGAAAGTCTCTATTTTAAAAAAGGGGGTAAAGAGGAGCAGTTTAACTGTGTTGCTGTAAAGATTAATGCAGAAGATCTTGATGCTCTTGACTTAACTATTAACAACAAAGAGCTACCGGAAACACAAGGATTCTTTTTTGGCTCTGATAGTGATGACTATTACAAAGACCAGGATATACAATTTATTGAGGATGCCCGTGTAGCTCTTGACAAAGGGATGATTGTCGAGTATAGTAGTTGGTGGTAAGACCATGGGGCGTTCGTTCAATGGTCAAGGACCGTAGTCTTATTAACTACAGAAGTGGGTTCGATTCCCTCACGCCCTACTTACGCCCTCATAACTCAATTGGTTAGAGTATCGGTCTTTTAAACCGCAAGTTCTAGGTTCGAGTCCTAGTGGGGGCACTGGCAAATGTGTATAATACTAACAGGAGAGAAAGGTGATGAGTAATAACTTTATTGGCGATATCTTAATAAGGATGACTATTGTGATAATATTGATAATTCTGATTGTTGTAATGACTGCATGATGGGTAACATAACTTTAAACTAGGAAGTTGGATCAGGTGTTATAAGAAATAGAGTGCCAATCTTTTCTCTTGCTGATGCGGTGTGGTGGGACACACAATATATTATCTTTTCTCTAGTCTGTTCGAATCGGGCCATTAGCTTTTAAAAATTATGAATGTTTTAATGCAACAACTTGATGAATATAGAAGAAATGAAGATGGCAGTGTTATTCAAGGAGCTTCACACACTAGCCGTATCTTGAATCATAAGTATCGTAATAAAATCATTATGACTACTTATCAACATCTTAAAAAGCATAACGGATCATACGATGCTATCGCCTGTTGTGGGACTAGTGGATTGATGGTGGTTCCTCAGATAGCTGAGTTATTAAAAAAGAACATTATTGTTGTAAGGAAGGATTTAAAGGGATATAGCAAGTTCTATGTAGAAGGTCCTAATACAAAAAAATATATTATTATTGACGACTTAATATGTTCTGGAGATACTGTTAAGCATATCATACGGAGTATTAAAAAAGAAACTTCAATCTCTAAATGTATTGGTGTTTACTCTTATATGAAAGATGAATGTGCTTATAGGAAAATGCCTGAGCTGTGTGAAAAAGATTTGGGTATACCTTATCTTTAAAATAGGTGGCGCGGCCCGGCTGGATGTAAGTCCTTTGCTGGTAACGACTTACGAACAATCTTTTCTTTCTCTAAAGATAACGCTTGACAATGTCGATAATTATAGTATACTTAGGACATAGCAACTAACCACGAAACGAAAAGGAAATAAAATGGCTGCTAATGTTGAATCTATGTTTTACACCGGAGCAGAACCTTGGCATGGTCTTGGTGAGAAGTTGGAAGATGCTCCAACAATCAGCGAGGCTATCGAAAAGTCCGGTTTGGATTGGGAAGTTGGTGTCAAGGATCTTGTCACTAAGGATGGTATGCAGGATGTTCCTGCTAAGGCCACCTATCGTAAAACGGACGGGACTATTCTAGGGGTTGTCGGACCTCGATATGTACCTCTCCAGAATAAGGATGCTTTCGAGTGGTTTCAGCCATTCGTAGACGCTGGTGAGTGTAGTCTCCACACGGGTGGTTCGCTAAGTGGCGGTCAGAAAGTCTGGGCTCTGGCTCAACTAAACCGTGATCCTAGCGAGATTGTCAAGGGTGACGAAGTGCAGAAGTTTATTCTTCTCTCCAATAGTCACGATGGCACAACAGCTATTCGTGTGGGGTATACTCCAATTCGGGTTGTATGTGTCAACACTTTGGCTTTTGCTCACGGGCATAAACAGAGTAGTCTGCTAAGAATCCGACATACTCGTTCGGCTCAGGGCAAACTTGATAATGTCCGGGATATCATGGACAATATCAATGCTCAGTTTGAAGCTACTGCGGAACAATTCCGCTTTCTGGCTAGTCGAGACTTCAATCAGGCTGACGTTCGCAGGTATGTCAAAACCCTGTTGAATGTCGATAAGACTCCTGAAGATGACTTGAAAACTCGTACTAAGAATGTCCTTCAAGATATTCTGGGTACGATTCATGGTCCTAAACAGGATATGCCCGGTGTTCGTGGTACTTGGTGGGCAGCTTACAACGGCTTCAATGAGTACCTGAATTACACCAAAGGTCGTAATGAGAACAATCGCATGGAAAGCCTGTGGTTCGGTCAGAACGGCAATGCTAATAACAGAGCGTTGAATCTAGCATCTGAGTATGCCAACGCTTTATAATCGCTCTCCTTTCGTGGTGCGTGGCGTGTGGAGGGTCGGCCTTTCGTTCCGAGGTCGGCCCTCTCTTTTTTACTCGTAAGTCGTTACTGAATAAGGACTTACATAACATGGCGCGCTCCCCATCCCCCAAATTAAGGGGTATAAATATAAGAGATTACTATTAGTTGTAAGTCTATATCTGACAAGGACTTACGTTCTTTTCCTAATGGACAAAGGTGTGATGATCCGATATAATAGTATAGGTGTGTAGTCTAGTAGTCGGCATCTCGATATATAAAAATAATTGTATTATAATGATTGTCTTAGCATAACTAACCTGCTAGGTGGTCTTGGTGATAGTCAGCGAGATTTGCGGGTCTTTGAATTATGCAGTAAGGAATGAAATAGTATCTGTGAAAAATAATAATAGGTTTGTAATACCTAATCTAATAAGATTGGTCAAGTTGGTCGTAGTCAGCGAGATTTGGTACCATGCATAATTATACTAATGTTAAGATTCTATGCTTATATTCGTCCCCATTAGTCACATTAGCATCTGTAGCTCTGTTAGATTCTACTAGAGTGTTACATTCATTATTTATATAGGGGAGATTAGTATCGTCAATTATAAGATGGGTTCCTGAATGAGATAATTTTATACTATTATTAACGTCTGCTTTAACTAAAGGTAGTGAATGTCCACCATCAATATGTATTATATCATAAGTCTTATTCTGTTTATGCAGATCAGGAAGGATAGTAGTGGATGATCCATAGATAATATTGATATTACTATAATCTTCCTTAATAGTCTGAAAACAACCAGAGGTATATTTATGAGAATTTATATCTACACAAGTTAAATTAATATGGGGATTTGACATTAACATTAATAATGACGAATATCCTGCATTAAATCCTATCTCTAATATCTCTGTCCCTTTAGGAGCATTAGATACTAGTTCTGATATGTTCTTTTGTTTATAATATAATGATTTACATGGAATATATTTTCCACCCTCACTATAAATATTTCCCTCAATTTTATCATTAGATTTCTCAACTACTGGTTTAATTTTATTAAGTAAATACTTTTCCCAGTTTTGCAGAAGGATATCTAAATTCATAATTATTTGTTATCTGGTGATGAGTACAGTAACTATCTCATTATACTTCATAAATAAAACAGGTCAAGTAGGAATATTATAAGGATATATAGTTTATTACCTAGTAGTTATATATTACTCCCGCCCTCTGCATAATTAATAATCATATTTCAAGATTTGGCAATATCAAAAAATTTTAAAGAAACTGTCTTACCATAACTATTTGGGTTGAGTCTAATTATAAGTAGTCAGCGAAAAAAGCAGGCACTTGCGATCATGATTCTAGTCACTAATATAAATTAGTAGCATGAAGTGATGAGCATGTGAATTGATAGGAGAAATATAGTTTGTATTATCTAAACTATCAAGTTTGCGTCCTATGTAGTCAGTCAGTCAAATATGATAATATTAACAATATCTCTAAAGCAAGATATAGATTGTAATAATTTATGCAGGAGATTACAAAAGGCTATTGGTAAAAATTTAAAGCCGGGGGATATAGATAATAAAATTATAACTATTCATATAAATGATATAGTCACTAGTCAGGAAACTACCAAGACCCTTAATGTGGAAAATAAAAAAGAATAACTATACTAGTAAATTCAAGGCACAATCTGTATCTAAGGATTCTAAGCAACAAAATACAGAATCTTAATTTTTAATCATTTTTCCCATATATTCTCTTACTTTCTGCATAATAACCCCATTATATGCACTTGTATTTTTAAAATCACTATTATTTGCCGGTTTTATAGCTTTTATGACCATATATTCACTTTATATTAACTATTTTTACTTATTGTGTATGCCGGTGATGAAAATTGAGAATACACAATGATTTCTGAGAATTTCTAAAGACTCCCTCTCTCTATTTCCGATACTATTGACAGGGCTAAGTTTCTATGGTATACTTGCTATTAGTTGTAGTATGAATAAAGTTAGTTTTATAGGGAAATAATGTATACAAGCGTACTCTTTACCGAGAGCGAAATCAAGCTATTACGCAAGGTCTTACATGGACATCTGAGTAATCATTTAATGCAAACGAACCATGAAGACATAAAGAATCTACATATAATCGACAGAACACTATTGGGCGCAAATCCCACAAAAGGTATTAATCAAGAAGCAATCAGGGGCTAATTACCCATGAATCAAACATAAATCAACAACAAATCAAATACAAACATCTTGACAAAACGAGAAAACACTATATATCTAATTAGATCGGAGTTAATTATGACGATAGATGAGATAACTTGCATGGATGATTATAGTAATGCTATTGCTGATTATTTATGTGCAGAGTACGGAGATATTAGTAAGGAACTGCCGATTTCTACGCAGCAAAGGAACACTATAGGTTCTATATTAAATTACTGTTATAACAATGATGACAGTGTTAATAATGCTGCTAACTATTTAATGGAATTTGTTAGAAAGATACAAAATGAGTCATCACAAAAGCATGAATGATTATGCTAATGCTATTCAGAATTATATTAGTAATGAATATAGTGATTATAATTTATTAAGCATGAACGATTCTCAATCTAAGACTGTCGCGGGATTAATGAGTTATTGTTATTCAAACAATGATAGCGTAAATAATGCTGCTGGTTGTATAGTAGATATAGTAAAAGCAACATCAGGAGTTAAAAATGACGCTTAAACCAGATTTTAATTATGACTTTGATATATTCAAGATAAGATTAAGTGAAGAAATTGGTTATAATGTTGTGGATATTACTGACGTTATTAGTTGGCAAAATTTAAGGCTTAAAATGACTAGACTAGAATTAGAAGGTCTAGCTAACACGATTAATCAATATCTTTTAGATTAAGCTAAAGATTGCTCTTGACGGTATCCGATATATATGGTATAAATGATGGAAATATTAATGAGATATTGGAGGATATGGTGCAAAGCACTGGGAGAGAAATCTGGAGCAACTGACAGGCAAAGTGATGGTATCGCCTTTATAAGAACCATACTTGTAACACAAGCTGTTATTACTAATTTTTTTATAGTAGCTAATATATTAAGAGAATGGTATCTATGAGTATCAGGTATAAATACCAGACCGTTTTATGTCTAACAATAATGTTATTGTCTTTGTTCTATCTAAACAATCAAGACACAAAGATTAAACAAGAAAATTTAGTAAAGCAGTCAAAACCAAAAAATTTTGTAAACGAATGGAAACCAATAGACTTTTATTTAATTTATCAAATGTGGACAGACAAAGACTTAATTGAACTAAGAAAACAAATAGAGAGAGATGACGCTAAAGTTAATCGTTGACATTCTCGATAATTATGGTATAAATTATGGAAATACTATCTACTTTATTTATGATAGCACTTGTCTGGGCATTTGTGCAAGGATTTAGAGAAGGTTATAGGGGAGATTATGATGATAGTCTACCTGATTATTTGTACTACAGAGATAGTAAGAGTGGTATAGGGTTTGGTATTAAAACTAAGAAGAGAAAGAAATAATGGAGATATTTGGAAGAGTATTGCACATTATAGCTATCTTGGCTACTGCGTGGTTTTTTATAGCGTCCTACAGAGAATGGAAAGTAGATAAAAGGAGAAAGAAAGTATGATTGATAAGTATATTAATTTTGTAGAAGAATGGTGTGAGATATTAGAAAGTAAAGCATTTGCTCGTCAGCATGGTCAATGGTCTAAAGAACAACCGACTATATTCTTTCATTTTAAGATTAATAAAAAGTATACTAAGATTATTAAGACAGATCATGGTAATGATAGTGTTCATGCCTTTG
>Ga0209634_1002751_pt1 | contig 12175 bp, 9 predicted proteins | sample LinPmetageLP40_FD_184043 | JGI IMG/M metagenome (GOLD analysis project Ga0209634, IMG submission 184043) | Marine viral communities from the Pacific Ocean - LP-40 (SPAdes) (version 2) | ecosystem: Environmental > Aquatic > Marine > Oceanic | place: Pacific Ocean | collected 2010-08-26 | reverse complement strand
GCAGCTTAAGTCTCAATTAATGCAACAAGAGTTTACTTATAATATGCAGATAAGAGGGGTTGATGAAAATGCTTTGTCTCAAAGAGAGGGGCAAAGAGAAAAAGCTAAAAGCGATAGAATTAGTCAACAAAATACTGAGCAGTCTAAATTAATTACGCAACGTAAAAATAATTTACCTCCTCAAAATTTTGAGTCTAATGAAGATAGTCTTGATGGCTTTGATTTGTCGGAGTTTTCACCTCGATAATGAGCGTTAATATTTTAACTAAATTTGTAACTTAAATTAAATCTAATGGAATTAAAAGTAAGAGCGGTAGAAACCCTTGAAGAAAAATCAATACAAGAAGTTGAAAATGCACTTCTTGAAAAACATGAAGAAAAATTAAATGAGGAAGAGAGTTTATCACAAGAAACACCTCAAGTAAAAATGGATTTTGCTGAAGAGAGCGTTGTACAGGACACTCCCAAAGCAGAAAAAACTTCTGAAGAATCAACAGAGTTATCTGAAGAAGACGTTCTTTCATATATTGGAAAAAGATATGGTAGGGAAATTAATTCACTAGATGAATTAAGTGCAGCCAGAGAAGAAGCTGAAAAGCTTCCTGAAGATGTTGCAGCCTACTTTAAGTATAAAAAAGAAACAGGAAGAGGTATTGAAGACTATGTAAGATTACAGAAAGACTTTAGTGCTATGAACCCTGATACTTTGCTAAGAGAGTATTTGACAATTACAGAAGGCGAAGGTTTAGACCCTGAAGATATAGATTCTCTAATGGAGGATTTTTCTTATGATGAAGAACTAGATGAAGAATCTGTAGTTAAAAAAACTAAACTAGCAAAAAAGAAAACTATTGCCAAAGCAAAGAAGTTTTTCAATGAGCAAAAAGAATTATACAAGCAGCCCCTTGAGTCAAGACCGGATGCAAATTCTGAAGGCGACAATGAAGAAATAAAAGAGTATAGGCAATATTTAGAATCTGTTAAAACTCAACAAGAGGAAAGTGAGGTCAAGCGGAATTGGTTTTTAAAAGAAACTGATAAAGTTTTTACTGATGATTTCAAAGGTTTTGATTTCGTACTTGACGACAAAACAGTAACCTTCTCTCCTGGTGATTCGCAAACAATTAAAAATAACCAACAGACTCCAATGAACTTTATTAATAAGTACTTGGACGATAAAGGGTTAGTTAATGATGCTGCGGGTTATCACAGGGCTTTATCAATAGCCATGAATCCTGATAAATTTGCCAATTTCTTTTATGAACAAGGCAAGTCTGAGGCTACAGAAGATGTAATACGCAAGACTAAGAATATAAATATGACTGAGCGTAGAGCACCTGAAATAACCAATAAAGGAGGCATGACAGTTAAGTCAGTTAACCCTGATTCGGGACGAGGCTTAAAAATCAGAAGTATTAAACGAAAATAAATTTTAAAAATTAATTATTATGGCAGGAGCAGTTCAAGTAGCCCCAGGGTTTGCTTTACAACCGAGTGCAGAACAAGTACCATTGAGTACAAATTATATAAATAACTTTGATTTCTTAAATCAGTATCTACCTGATACTTATGAGAAGGAATTCGAAAGATACGGTAATCGTACCGTTGCATCGTTTCTACGTTTAGTAGGAGCTGAAATGCCTTCAAACTCTGACCTTATTAAATGGGCAGAACAAGGAAGGTTACACACTAAATATGTAGACTGTACAACAGCAGCAGCAGGACCAGTTAATGTAGCTCAATTTACAGTTAATGATGCGCTAATACCAGGTACTGGAAGTATTGCTATTAGAGTAGGTCAAACAGTAATGATAACTGCAAATGCAGGAGGAGCTAACAATAAAGCAATCGTTACAGCTGTTTCTACAGCAAACGGTACTTTTGATGTAGCTTTTTACGAAGCAGCAGGATTTACTAATGCAGCAGGAGCTAATAAGTTTACTGTATTTATTTACGGTTCTGAATTTAGAAAAGGAACAAATGGAATGGTTGGCTCTTTAGAAGCTGATGACGTTATCTTCTCTAACTCACCAATTATCATCAAAGATAAGTATGCGGTTAGTGGTTCAGATATGGCACAAATTGGGTGGATAGAAATAACTACTGAAAATGGAGCTAGTGGATACCTATGGTATTTAAAATCTGAGCATGAAACAAGACTACGTTTTGATGACTATTTAGAAACAGCAATGATTGAAGCCGTACCAGCGGAAGCGGGTAGTGGAGCAGTTGCTACAACTGGAGACGTAGGGAACAAAGGTTCTGAAGGTATATTCTACGTTGTTAACAACAGAGGAAATGTATGGGGCGGTGGAAATCCTGCTGCACTTGCAGACTTTGACGCAATTATCTCTCGTTTAGATAAGCAAGGTTCTATTGAAGAAAATGTAATTTTTGTAGATAGAGACTTTGGTTTTGATATCGATGATATGTTAGCTGCTCAAAACTCTTATGGAGCTGGTGGAACATCTTATGGTTTATTTGACAATGACAAAGATATGGCATTGAACCTTGGATTTACTGGATTCCGTAGAGGTTACGACTTTTATAAGTCTGACTGGAAATACTTAAATGACCCAACTATGCGTGGTGGTCTTCCTGCTGGAGCTAATTCAGGTCGTGTAAACGGACTGTTAGTGCCTGCTGGTTCTACTACAGTATATGACCAGATTTTAGGTAAAAATGCAAAACGTCCTTTCTTACATGTTCGTTACAGAGCTTCTGAGACTGAAGACAGACGCTACAAAACTTGGATTACAGGTTCTGCTGGCGGTGCACAAACTTCAAGCTTAGATGCTATGGAAGTTCACTTCTTGTCTGAGAGAGCTGTATGTACTTTAGGTGCAAACAACTTCTTCTTATTCCAAGAGTAGTATTTACTAAGGGAGGTTTAATCGCCTCCCTTTTTTTTAAATTTAATTAAATCTTATATAATGAAAAAAAATAAAACATTAGTAGACAAAGTCTACAAACTAACCAGGGGCGATGCTCCAATCTCATTTTTACTTCCCGCAAGTGGCTCAAAAAGACAACCTTTATTGTGGTTTGATGAAGAAAAAGGGATAAATAGAGTTTTAAGATATTCTTCTAATCAAAAGTCTCCTTTTGAAGATGAACAAGATGGTATCGTAAATAGAATACCAGTTGATTTCTTAGATGGTTTTTTAAGAGTTCCAAAAACAAATCCAGTACTACAGCAATTTTTATATTATCATCCTTTAAATGGTTTAAAGTTTACGGAAGTTAATCAAGAAAAAGATGCAGCTTTAGAAATTGAACAATTAAACTTAGAGGCAGATGCTTTTATTGAAGCTAGAAAACTTTCAGTAGACCAGGTAGAAACTATTTCTAGAGTTTTACTAAATAAAAATACAGAGTCTATAACTACGGCAGAGTTAAGAAGAGATATCTTAGTTTTTGTCAGAGAAGACCCTCATTCGTTTTTAAAGTTAATTAATGACCCTATGCTTAAATTACAATCCAATGTTCAGCTATTTTTTGACAAAGGAATTTTAAGTTTTAGAAACAATCAAAAAGAAGTTTGGTTTAGTACTGCTGCTAATAAAAAGAAAATGCTAACCGTTCCTTTTGGAGAAGACCCTATGTATATAGTATCTTCTTATTTGCAAAGCGATGATGGTATAGATTCTTTAAAATTTCTAGAAAAATTACTAGAAGATTAAAAGTTTTACAACAAAAGGCATCCAAAACGGGTGTCTTTTTTTTTGTACATTTGTTTTTTATTAACATCTAAAATTTTTAACTGATGACAAAATTTTTAAAAGTACGCACAGGCGCTAATGGCGACCTTATAATGCCAGCTGATAAATTCGTTATGGTTTCTACTGGTGGTGGAGGTTTTACTACTACTGTAATTAATTATCTAACTACTGGAGCATTTGACACTATCACTTTAACTCATGGAGCAGACACGAATAGTGGTTTTAATATGATAAACTATATTCAAAATCAATTAATTCAAGTTGCTCAAAGTAAATGGTCAGAATCTATTCTAGACATTACTACTGACGCTCCAACTGTAATCACTAACGTTGTAATCTCATAATCATGATAAAATATTTTTTATACCCACAAACAGGAGCTCCTGTCCCAGTTTTATTAAACGCTAATAATGTTGAGTCTATTGAGCAAACTTCAACAACCGCAACTTCATTTTTTTATGCTGGAGCAGCGGCTGCTGATAAAGTTACTATTACTCATGCAGCAGATGCATCTGGAGTAGCAGTCCAAAATTTCTTTATATCTGCGCTTGGAACTTTAATGAGCACTTCTTATACTAATGCTGCTCCTTTGTTAGCGCCTCCAATAGAAATAACAGGATTAACATGGTCTTAACTTTAACATAGTTAATACATAAAAGCAAGAGAGGTCAAAAATTATTGACCTCTTTTTTTTTGCTTATCTTTGTAAAAAAGAAAGCGATGATAAACGCTGTTAGAAATACAGTTCTTGCTATACTTAACAAGAATAATTATGGCTACATATCTCCATCAGATTTTAATTTATTTGCCAAGCAAGCGCAATTAGATATTTTTGATGAATATTTTTTAGGCTATAACAGTCAAATTAATAAAGAAAACGGCAGGGTATCTGGAACAGGATATGCTGATATACTAAAAGGATACGAAGAGGTTATAGATACTTTTTCAGTTACAGCAAGTTTGTCACAAACTTTGCTAAATCAATATAGCGCTCCTACTGCAGCAACAACTGGTTCAGATTATTACTTAATAAATAAGGTATTAATATATAGTGTAATTACTGCATCAGGTAACACAACAGCTATTGGAGGTGGTAACACACAACTTATAGACAATACTGCTACTTTTCAAACTGATGGTATAGCCATTGGAGACGTAGTGTCTGTAGTATTGGCAAACTCAGTGGTTACTAATTTAAGTGTTGTTTCTATAACTAATCAAACAACTTTAGTTGTAAACGTAGCCTCTTTAACTACTACCAACATTCCTTATTCTATTTATAAAAAAGTAAATTTAAAAAATGAAGCAGAACAAGTAAACCATAGTAAGATTACTATGCTAACTAAATCTATGCTTACTGCACCCAATACCACCTACCCTGCATACACTCAGGAAGGCGACACACTTACATTATACCCTGATTCAATAAGTAGCACGGGAAGAGTAGTTTCTCAATATATAAGATACCCTAAAGACCCGAAATGGACTTTTGTTTCTTTATCAGCAGGAGAGCCCATTTTTGACCAGTCTCAATCAGACTTTCAAGATTTTGAATTGCCTGAAGATGATGTAAATAATTTAGTGGCTAGAATATTACAATACGCTGGAATGTCTATAAGAGAAATAGCTACAGTACAATTTGGTCAAGCAATAGAACAACAAGAAAACCAAGAACAATAGGATGGCATATTTATCACAATATCAATATTACGAAAACGCAGGTACAGCTCCAACTGATAAAAATTGGGGTTCGTATCAATATGTAACCTTGGAAGATGTAGTTAATAATTTTCAGTTAATGTATTCTGGAAACCATTCTTTAATTAATAACGAAGAAAGGTATAAAATATTGTTTCATGCTAAACGTGGAATTCAAGAGCTTAACTATGACGCATTTAAGGAAATAAAAGCGCTAGAGTTAACGGTATATGACAACCTTACTTTTGTTTTACCTAGCGATTATGTAAACTGGGTGCGTGTATCTTTATATAAAGATGGATGGCTTAGACCATTAAATGAAAACATACAAGTTAATTCTGCGCAGTCTTATTTGCAAGGAGCTGGCGGAACATTAACATTTAATGCAGACGGAACTGTAGTGACTGACACATCATCATTAGATACCGAAAGAAAAAACGGTCAGCAAAATAGCATTTATTTAAATCAACAAAACGCTACTGACCAAATAGAATTTAATTCTCAAGGAAGTTGGTATGCCGATTATAGTATTGGGGCTCGTTATGGTTTAAACACAGAGACAGCTAATATTAATCCTACATTTAGAATTGACAAAAAAGCGGGAGTTATAAATTTTGATTCCACTATGCTTAACGAAAATTGTGTGTTAGAATATATCTCTGACGGAATGGAGGGCGGAGATGATTCTCAAGTATCAGTTAATAAACTTTTTGAAGACTATATTTATGCTCATATTGAGTATTCTATTTTAAATAGTAAATTTAATGTTCAAGAGTATGTGATTAATAGAGCTAGAAAAAGAAAAACAGCTTTACTTAGAAATGCAAAAATTAGATTAAGCAATATTCATCCAGGAAGATTATTAATGAATCTAAGAGGAGAGAATAAGTGGATAAAATAAAATGGCAAACATTCAAAGAAATTTTATACGAGGGCGGATGAATAAAAGCCTTGATGAAAGGCTTATTCCAAACGGTGAATATGTAGATGCTTTAAACGTAAGATTAGGGTCTACAGAAGATTCTGAAATTGGCTCAGTTGAAAATTCTAAGGGTAATACCAAAGTTACTTCATTGCAATTTAATGGAATACCTTTGAGTGCATCTGCTAAATGTATAGGGGCTTATGAAGACGGGTCTAACGATGTAGTATATTGGTTTGTTCATGACTCAAGTTTTGTGGATGGTGACACAGGCAAACTAGATTTAGTTGTTTCTTTTAATACTAAAACAAACACTACTACATATCACATAATTAGCATTGACGATGGTTTAGGTATAAATACTACTCTAAATTTTAATTCATCTTATTTAATAACTGGAGTAGATAGAGTTGGAGATTTATTATTTTTTACAGATAATTATAACCCGCCAAGGTTTATAAATATAAAAAGAAACTACCCCAATCCTATTAACATTACTCCAGCGCCGCTGCCACCATCACCGCCTACACCAACGCCTGTAATTACTAATGGGTGGATTTTTACTTCAGGACTAACAAATGTTGGAGGTGTTAATTTTTTTGGATTACATGTTGGAACTTTAGCGGGTTGCCCTACAAGCACACCTCCTATCGGAGTAGGCGTAAGTCCTACTACAACTCAAATAGCTTTACCAGGCACAGATTGTTATCAAGCAGCTTTTTTTGCTAGTACAAAAGGTTATGGTATTCAAGGTATAGGAAATGTTTCTACACTAGCGTTAGCGCAATTTAGTTTAGATACTAGCGCAAATTCAGGAGCAGGAAAATATTCGATTGGACTTATAAATGTTTCGGGTGTTGGTAACCCAGGGACAGGGAGTTTAAGTGGAACAATAACTGGAAGTGATGGGACTAGCGGAACTTGGTCGGCTAACTATTCTGACTCTGGTCTAACTATTTACACTGATGGTAATGGAGATATTCAACAACCAGAGTCCGTAGGAGAGATTACTATAAATGGATTAACATTAATTAACAATGTTACATATACAATTAACACTTAAAAATGGCATCATACTTAGACCAATTTTCTGAAGAATCTATACTGGTTATAAAACAACCTCCGGTAAGTGCGCCTACTATTCAGCCTATAACTATAGCTGGAGAGGAGAATTTTTTAGAAGAGCGTTTTATAAGTTTTGCTTATAGGTATAAATATCAAGATGGAGAATATTCTGCTACTTCACAATTTAGCGAACCTTCATTTATTCCTAATTCTTTTGATTTTAGCTTTAATAGTTACCTCAACGAGGGAATGACTAATTCAACAAACGCCTCTATTATTACTTTTAATTCAGGCGGCCCTTTAGTTGTAGGTATTGATTTACTTTTTAAAGAAGCTAATAATTCTGTAATTAAAGTAATAGAAAAATTAGACAAGTCTAATTTAGGTTATGCAAATAATCAAAATTACACTTTCACCTTTAGTAATAGTAAAATATTTACTATTCTTCCTGTTTCAGAAATATTAAGAGCATATGACAACGTGCCTCTTTTTGCTCAAGCTCAGACAGTTATGGGCAACAGGCTTATATATGGTAATTATATAGAAGGATATGATTTAATAGATACCAATAAAGCTCCTGTTAGGTTTGAATATACTGCTAATCTAAAAACCGAAGAGGTAGGAAATGAAACATTAAATACTTATACGCAAAGCGGTGTTTATAGTGGTGCTTTTTCAGGGACTATACCAAATTCTGTAGTAGTTTTTGATTTAGTTGGTGTAGAATTAATAGCTGGGGCATCAGTCACCTTGGATTTAACAATAGAACATAATACATGGACCGGAGTTGCTCCTTATCCTACTGAAACAACTTCAGATGTAAATTTAACATTTACTTATATTTTCCCTACTTCATATAATTCTGTTTATGAATTAGCAACAAGCACTGATTTTATAGAGCGAATGGGTACTGTATTAAACATTCAAACCGTAGCAAACTCTTGTAATGGAGAAACTTTTACAGACCAATTTAATTGTGAATTACCTTTAAATTTAGGCTCATCTACAAAATCTGCAAGTGGAATTAGCGCCACGGGTCAACCTTTAGCTATAATTTCTACTCCTGGTAGCACGGAAATAGGAGTTCAAATGCTTTCAATGGTTTACGTTGATACTTTAAGCTATAATGAGTACTACTCTATAAATTTTTCAAAAGCAGAATACCAAAGAATAGCTAATCCAACTAGCCTTCATAGCAATAGAGGTTATGAAATTGGTATTATCTATATGGATAATTTTAATCGTTCATCTACAGCACTTGTAAGCCCTAATAATACAGTTTCAATACCATGCTCTAATTCAGCAACAAAAAACTCAATACAAGTAACTATACCTACCACACAAAGAGCTCCATCATGGGCAACAAGATATAAGTTTTGTATCAAGCCTGATGAGGACACTTACGAGACAATTTATAGTAATGTTTATTTTGAAGACCCGGGTAGTAATGCGGCTTATTTTTTATTAGAAGGAGAGAGTGCGGCTAAAGTTACTGACGGAGATAGGCTTATAGTAAAGTCAGATATTAATGGTCCTACTCAAAATTGCGTATATACTACTGTTTTAGAAAAAGAAGTACAAGCCGAAGGATTTTTAATTATCCCTACTGGGGCATTAGACCAGCAATCCCCTCCGCAGCCTATAAATGTTTTTGTTCCTAGCGGCCCATACATGAAATTAAATCCCAATAATTTTTCTATAATAACGGATACTAGCAGTGGTGGGCCTTTTGTAGTTCCTGGTCCTCGTAAGGATACAGCAAAAGGAAGAGGAAATAAACCCCTAGTTAATTATCCAGTTAATATATTAAACCCAGGAGGTACAGGAACTAGCGAATATATTGATTATACTATACCGGCAGGAGCTAGAATAAAAATAGAAATTACACAAAAAAGAACAGGAAGAGGTAGTTGTGACTCTCGTTCTAATGTTTTTAAAGCTGACTTTGTTTCTACAGAAACATATCCTAACTTTGAAGCTTGGTGGACTGGAGATAATATTTCTACTTTTTTGATAGATGATAGTATTACAAGCCCATCAAATTATACCAACGTAGTTCTCGCTTCAACTAGCGGTAATGGAGACCCTACTGTTGCAAACATAACTACTTCAGACTTAATTAATTACTATAGGTTTTACACAAACACAGCAACAGGACAAACATTTTTTATGGCAACCGGTCCATCTGCTTGCGCAAGCTCATCTGGCTCTGGCTCTCGTGCAAAATCCAGGCAAGCAACTACAACGGTAAATATAGAGGTTGTTAGATTCTCAAGCACTATTACTTTTGAAACAATCCCTACAGACGCACTTCCTGATATATGGTATGAAAATAATTTGTCTTTAGAAATAGGTGGCAATGGAGGTCACACGGGTAATGTTCAAAGTCAAAACTTTTCAACTTTTCAGCCTGCAATTATAAATACAGAATTTTATAACTGTTATGCTTTTGGAAATGGAGTAGAGAGCTACAAAATTAGGGACTCTATAAGTGGTAAACAATTTAACTTAGGAAACAGAGCTACATCTACTTCTGCTATAGACTACAAACAAGCAGACAGGGTATCTGACCTTACCTATAGTGGAGTATTTAACGATGAAACCAACGTAAACAAACTTAATGAGTTTAACCTTGGATTGTTAAACTTTAAACCACTAGAAGAATCTTTTGGTTCTATACAAAAATTATTTGCCAGAGAAACTGATATACTTACATTACAGGAGGATAAAGTGTCATATGTATTAAGAGGAAAAAACTTACTATCTGATGCAGCTGGAACAAGCACATTAACTTCCGTTCCTGAAGTATTAGGACTTCAAATTGCTAGGATAGAAGATTATGGAATTAGTTTTAACCCAGAAAGTTTTTCTTCTTTTGGTCCTGATAAATTTTTTACAGATTCTAAAAGGGGAGCTTTAATACAACTTAAAGGGTCTAATTATCAAAACGAACAACTTCTTGTTATTTCAGAAGCTGGCATGCGAGGATGGTTTAGAGATTTATTTATAGATTATTCAAACACTCAAAAATTAGGCGGCTTTGACCCTTATATGAATGAGTATGTTTTATCATCCAATCAAATAAAATTACCAGAAATAATTATTCCTTTGTCTTGCGGCATAAGTAAAAACCTTACTATTTCAGCTTCTACTCCAGCTACTTTTAGCGTAGAGATGTCAGAGCTTGTAGGAACATCAACTGTTAGCTACACGATACCCTTTGAAGGAAACGACAATATAATAACTGAATTAAATTCACTAGACATAACAACTGAAGGTGATATTAATATAGTTAGCGAAAACCCAGTTTCAGGAACTGCCTATGTTATTAATATTCTTTACAATGGAAACACTTATAGTTCCGGTAATGTATTTATAAGTGGCTCGTTTACTTTTCCTAAAGACGTGGTTAATATAACCGAAGCAGTTGTTACTGTTTCAACATCTAATCCAGTGGCTGACACAGTGGAAGTTACAGTTTCATGTCCAGTAGCTGATTTTATAACAATATATAATATAGCTATAACAGGAAATAATGAAGCAGGTCAATTTATTCATAATCAATATAGATGGATAGACGGAACATTTGAATCTCCACCACATAAAAATCTTGTTACTTTTGCGTCAGGAACATCTCAGCCTTTAGTGTCTCAATACGCTGCAATAACTGGTCCTCAAGGAGCAGGGGTAATACCTGGAGATGGAGCTACTGTAACTATATCTAGCATCAAAGAAACTGGAGATAATTTTGTATTTAATTCTACAGTTAACAAGTTTAAATATTTAAGAACAAATACTGTTTATCAAAACAATAGTACTGATATAAATTCATTATTAGCATTAGCTATAACAGCTACGCCTATTGTAACTACTGGAGCTCCTAGTGTTTATTCTGCAAACTTTGTTATGCCTAGTAGTGGTAGTAATTTATATGTAGTGTGGGATTATAGAGATTCGTCATCTGCAACTCTTTGTTACTCTACAGCATCTAAATTAGACGCTTGCTGTAATTGTGCAGCAGCACCTACGCCTACGCCTACGCCTACGCCTACGCCTACACCACCTGTATCAGGTTCGTTTACTATTTATGCTAATTCTTCATCAGGAACTAATCCTTTACAAGGTTGGACTAGCAATACAGACGCTTGTGGTTTTAGTGGTGTTCCTATAACGGTATATACTTCTGGCTCTTCTACTACCCCTTATGAAGCATTTATTAATGGAAATGCATTATATATAGATTCAGGACTAACAACTGTTTATAATGGTAATAGTACTTATTTTAGAGATACGGCTAGCGGAATTGACAATGTATTTCAAATAGGAACTAATGGATTTATAGCTACATTTTCAGCCTGCCCGTCACCTCCAACGCCGCAACCAACACCGCCTACACCTTCAGGTTTATATTATACGTTTAATTCGTGTGACTCAAATTATTCAGCTGTAAGCGTCTTTATATCTACGCCTCCTTCTCAAACAGGAGCTAGAAGATATAGCATTTCTACCAATTCATATTATACTTATGATGGAAATGCGGGAACTACAACACCTTTTAATTCAGTTCAATCTTTACAATTTACAGGACAAGCAGGATGTATATAATAAAAAATAAAATATAATGGCAACACCGGGTACATATTACTTTGACACAGCAAGTTTTAGCACAGCAACTTCACTATACACAAATGAAGACCTTACAACTTGTGCAGCAGATGGTATATATGCTCTTGGAACAATTGTTAGAAGACAAGTAAATTGTGTTTTA
>Ga0209634_1002750_pt1 | contig 12177 bp, 7 predicted proteins | sample LinPmetageLP40_FD_184043 | JGI IMG/M metagenome (GOLD analysis project Ga0209634, IMG submission 184043) | Marine viral communities from the Pacific Ocean - LP-40 (SPAdes) (version 2) | ecosystem: Environmental > Aquatic > Marine > Oceanic | place: Pacific Ocean | collected 2010-08-26 | reverse complement strand
AACTAATTCATCATCCACAAGGGTTGAGTCGTAGTACACCTCTTTTAAACCAACTTCAAACATAAACCTTGGTGAAACGTACTCCATTAATGTTCCGACAATTGGCCATTGACCCATTTCAATAGGTGGCGGCCATGATGCTTGAGGGTAACCGAGTGCATTCATTAAGGTGAGTGATTTCACCTGCTGCGGGAAATCTAACGCGTACTGCCATACGATTCGCCCGCCTAAAGAACTGCCCACCATGTGCGCTTTTTGTATATCTAACGCCTTTAAAAATGCGGACAAAAATGCCACATCGTCAGCCACTTCATAACGGTGTGATCTATCGGGGCCAGTTAATCCAAAGCCAGGTAAATCCATTCTGATAACCCGATATTGATCGGTAAGTTTCGCCACCCACTGATCCCATGTGTGTAAAGAGGAGGCCGTACCATGCATTAATATAATCACCTCTTGATCCATGGCAGAACCTGCATGTTGATCATTTAGACCTTCGTCGCGGTAATGCACTCTATTGCCATCAATGGTTAAAAACTGAGAGGTATCATCCCGGTACTTACTTTCTAGCCAAGTGGCCGTGTCTTGTGTGTCGCATGCGCTTAACAAGACCACAAATATGATTGTAAAAAAAATGCGTAATGGTTTCACACAAATCTCCACTGAAGGTACTTAGAGCCTGTATTGTAAGAACACAAGCATTTCGAACCACGTTAAATCGTAACGTTCGACTGTCCTTTAGTAACATATCCTCAAGCCTGAAATCCTCTGTTATGATTGGCCAAACCCTACATGGATCACCCATGACACAATACAACCCCCATACGGTTTCCATTGCTGGCGCCATCGATTTAATACAAGCTGGCCTAAGTGCTCACCTCATCACTGAGCAAGATTTATCGAATTTAGAGCTATCGTTAAATCAACTTACCGACTTAAGCCTTCGCATACCTGAAGCCAACTTCATTCATTTATGGGAGCTCATTGCCAAGCGCGCAAACAATACAGATATCGCACTTAACATTGGTCAAACCATCAACCCCAATGCAAAGGGTTTATTGGCCAGCTGGATCAGTCAAACCAGCACACTTAGAGAAGCACTGACGACCTTCATAAAGCATATTGCTCTTATGAACCCCTCAGAAATTTGGCAGCTAAGTGAAGAAAAAGGCATTTGCACGCTGGCATTTGAAATCAAACAAAACAAGGGCTACCCGCAGATCGCCATTGAACGCAGCATGAGTGCCATGATTGCATGGGGTCAATTACTAAGCGGTGAAAAACTGACGATATTGCGATCGAGTTTCTGTTTTTCACAACCCGTTTACGTCATGGCATATAAAACTATTTTTGGCGAACACATTACATTTGATGCACACCAAAATTGTTTTAAGTTTAGCTGTCATGAGCTGGACCTTCCGGTGATCAGTAGCAATGCACTGCTGAAAGACATGGTTGAAAATAAAGCCAAGCAAGCTTTAAAAGCCCTATCACCTGACGCCTCTACCCCTGAAAAAGTAAACATGTTAATAAAAGCATTCATCAACCGACAACAACCCATTAATGTCAGTATTGTAAGCGATGCGTTAGCCATGAGCCGTCAAACCCTCTACCGGGAATTAAAAAAACACGGCACCGATTTTCAGACATTATTTGAAAATATCCGTAAAGAACAAGCGCTCACATTATTAAAATCTGGCACTGAGTCCATTGACACGATTAGTTTGAAACTGGGTTACAAAGACAACAGCAGTTTTTATAAAGCCTTTAAACGCTGGTATGGACAATCCCCAGCGGCCTTTAAACATAGCAAGCGCATCTAAAAAGTGCTGGCCTAACTTTATATGAATCAACCCCATATATATTACGCTCACTTTATTTCACAAAAAACGCTAAACGATTACACGTTATAGATCACAGGCATTTTTTCTTGCCACTGTGCACACAGCTCATCATTTAAAACCAACTGAGAGATGAAATGGGCGACATTAATTCGAGACGTTTTGCCTGCATCAAAAATGGCACTGCGTATGGGCGATGGATAAATTTTATAAGGTGATACGGCTTGCTCGTCAATTAATCCGTCAGGGCGCACCACCACCCATTGAATGGCCTTTGAGCTATGCCCAACTTCATTCTGTAAAAAAGCAGCCGCTTGTTCATTATCCACATGGGGTGGCAACAAACATCGCAGCACACTCATCACACACGCCTCTTTACCACTAATGGTTTCCCCTGCCCCCTTGTTTTGATTACCCGTGGTGTTCATTAATACAAATTTTATGGGCGCACCTAATGACTGATGTTCAATGGCCTGGCATAACCGTCTAACCGCATCCGTCACCAACCGCCTTGGCTGCCCAAGCAAACCTTTAAATGTCAGGTTGTGCCCTAGGCAAGATACCACGGCTGAACAGCCCGATACGTGGGCTTGCAACTGTGCGTCCGTCATTTCCAGTAAATTTGCTTGAGTCACGTGCAGATTAGGATGCTTCTGAGTCTCTTCACTGAACGCAGGGACCACGCGCACAATAACCCTAACCGATTCACCTGCTGCCAATAGCTGCTCGACCACTAACCGCCCAGTTGCTCCGCTTGCGCCCACTACCAGAGTTGTCATGAGTACTTCCCATTTGTTTTAAGAAAGCGTTACTATACTTATGCATATATCGCAGATAAATCACCCAAAAAAGCATAATTGGTATACATATACGCATGAACTGGACCTCTGTTCAATTTGATTGGAACCACGCTCGGGCCTTTTTAGTCACCGCAGAAGAAGGCACTCTATCCGCTGCGGCCAAGGCACTGGGCCTGACTCAGCCGACCCTAAGCCGCCAGGTAGCCGCTCTAGAAGAGCAATTAAAGCTCACCTTATTTGAGCGTGTTGGGCAGCGCCTGGTACTGACACAAAGTGGATTAGAGCTGGTTGAGCATGCTAAAGCCATGGCCAATGGTGCTCAACTGTTTTCATTGGCCGCCAATGGTCACTCTCAACAGCTGGAAGGCTCTGTCGTGATTTCCGCTAGCCAATTAGATGCCATATTTCGCTTGCCTAAAATCATTGCACAGCTACGAAAAGAAGAGCCCGGTATTGAAATTGAAGTGGTGGTCACCAATGAGGCCAGTGATTTAAAACGCAGAGAAGCAGACATTGCCATTCGTAATTTTCGACCAGAACAACCTGATCTCATTGCCAGAAAAATCGGCACTGAAAATATCTGGCTTTACGCCAGTCGAGATTATTTGGAACATTTCCCTAAGTTATCGCCAACCAATATTCCGAATGATATCCAAATCATTGGTTTTGAACGTAACCATACAATTTTAGATTTACTCAACCAAAAAGGCTGGCAGCTAGACCGCCACAACGTTAAAGTCGTGACGTCGTTTCAAATGATGCAATTAGAATTGTGCAAAGAGCATCTGGGCATGATGTTTTTTCCAGAAGGGTTAATTGATCATGACACACATCTGGTGCAGGTACTTGAAGACCTCGGCCCCGCCATGCAATTACCAGTTTGGTTAGTGTGCCACCAAGAATTACGAACCAACCCAAGAATTAAACGAGTTTTCGATTACCTGTCGAATGCGCTTGAAGCATCTTTTAAGCATGGTTAAACCCTATTATTACCTCTGTATAGTTTTCTATACCCATAAAAAAAGCGCTTACCGAAGCAAGCGCTTTTTTGACTTATCAAGATTAATATTCAGTGATTAATCTTCAGAGGTAGATGCAATCTTATGGATCGATAAATCCGCACCGTTGTACTCTTCTTCTTGCGACAAGCGCAGGCCTGCAATGGCGCCCACTAAACCGTATACGGCAAAGCCACCAATTAACGCAACCGCCACACCAGTCAATGAACCAACCAACTGCGACATAAAGGTCACACCACCCATGCCACCAAATGATTCAAGACCAAAAATACCGGCCGCTACCGCACCCCAAAAACCACATAAACCGTGAAGTGGCCAAACACCCAACACATCATCAATACGTGGGAATTTGTTTTGGAACAAAGTAAAGGTATATACAAATAACGCACCGGCTACACCACCAACCACTAGAGCACCCATCGGGTGGAACAAGTCAGAGCCCGCACATACCGCTACTAAGCCCGCCAATGGGCCGTTATGAATGAAACCTGGGTCATTTTTACCCATTAGCATGGCCACCAATGTACCGCCAACCATAGCCATTAAAGAGTTAACGGCAACCAAACCACTGATGCCATCCATGGTTTGGGCAGACATGACATTAAAGCCAAACCAGCCAACGGTTAGAATCCAAGCACCTAACGCAAGGAAAGGAATGCTTGACGGTGCAAAGGCAACTGGACGACCTTCACGATAACGACCCGTACGAGCACCCAGTAAAATAATCGCAGCCAGTGCAATCCAGCCACCCATACCATGCACAACAATGGAGCCAGCAAAATCATGGAATTGCGCACCAAAGGTGGCTTCTAACCAAGCTTGATAACCGTAATTACCATTCCAAATCAGGCCTTCGAAAAATGGATAAACCACACCCACGATCAAAGCCGAACCAATTAAGAAAGGATAAAACTTCGCACGCTCAGCAATACCACCGGACACAATGGCAGGAATAGCTGCAGCAAAGGTTAATAAGAAAAAGAATTTAACCAGTTCATAGCCATTACTCTGTGCTAAGTCAGTTGCGCTTGCGAAGAAATCCGCACCATAAGCAATTGAATAACCCACAAAGAAATACGCAATGGTCGATACGGCAAAATCTGTGATGATTTTTACTAAAGCGTTCACCTGGTTCTTGTGACGTACGGTACCCACTTCTAAAAAAGCGAAGCCCGCGTGCATGAAGAACACCATGATGGCGCCAAGTAAAATAAAGAAAGTGTTTGAGCTGCTAACTAGGGTTTCTACAGCACTGTTGATGTTTTCCACAACAATCCCCTTTTGTGTGCACCTTAATTAAGCAAGAGCCGTTGCTATTAAGGTATCGTCTTATAGTTAATAGTGATTAAAGCTATATTGCTTATTTCACCGCTTAATAATGACTCAAGTTAATGCACACAATATGCCAACCGCATCATTTTAAAGCACAAATATAAAACAGAAACACACTAAAACTGGGCAGAAAAAACATCTACCCAGCTTTCATGGGACTTAAGACCGAGCTTTAATCAAAAAGCACTGATGGATTTTAGGGTTACGAGCAAAATCCTGGGGAATGGTACGGGCACTGATATCATCAATTTCGAACTGATTTAGTGCATCGCGCTCTATTTTGAAGCGTCTGAAGTTATTTGAGAAGATCAGTGTGCCACCAGGGCGCAACAATCCCATCGCTAGGGTAATCAGTTTTACGTGGTCCCTTTGCACATCAAAAATATCGAGCATGCGTTTTGAATTTGAAAAACTCGGCGGGTCCATGAAGATCAAATCATAACGGGCTTTTTCTTGTTGAGCTTGCTCTAACCACGTCACGCAATCCGCTTGAATGAACTCATGATTCGTATCCGCCAGCCCATTCAGCGCTAGGTTTTTACGCCCCCAGTTAAGATACGTATGAGACATATCCACACTGGTGGTTGATCGTGCACCGCCAACTGCCGCATGCACACTGGCGGCACAGGTATAGCTGAACAGGTTCAACATATCTTTGTTTTTAGCCAAGGTACCGATTTCTGTGCGAATCGGTCGATGATCCAAAAACAGGCCACTATCAAGATAATCGGTTAAATTAATATAGAAGCGGCAATCCCCTTCTTGCACCTCAAAGAACTGCTGTTGCTTATCTTGTTTCTCATACTGACGCTTCCCCTTTTGAACCATGCGCTGCTTAAGCACAACCTGACTGCGGTTAATATTTAACGCAACCGGCACGGCATCGAGTACATCGCGCAAACGGTTTTCGGCTTTTTCAGGGTCTACGGATTTAGGTGGCGCGTATTCTTGAATGTGTACCCAGCTATCATACACATCAATGGCCACCGCATATTCCGGCATATCGGCATCGTATAAGCGATAGCAGTTAGTATTTTGTTTTTTCACCCAAGACTTAATTTTTTTCAAATTCTTTTGCAAGCGATTGCAAATCATTTGCGCGCCGTCACCTAGGGTCATGGCCTCATATTCAGCAGCCGTGGCTGGTTTGGTTTCTTCAAGCTGAGCTTGCGCTTGAGCCTTATCACTTGAGCCTTGGGAGATGGTGTATAAAAATAATTTTGAGGCAATGGCGCCGTTATAAAATTGGTATTGTTTATGCGCGCGCATCTTAAATTGATACGCCTGGCCTGGGTTACCGGTGAATACACCTAGAGTCCAGTTTGCAAAGTTTTGCTTCACCAAACGGCCAAAGGCCGAGTACAAAGAGCCAATGGCCACTTCGTCACTTAAACGCTCACCATAAGGTGGGTTAGATAAAATCAAACCGGTTTCTGGCAAGCCTTTTTCTTTGGTTAGTTCATTTAAGGTCTGTTGCTTAAAATGAATAAAGTGCATGACACCCGCACGGCGGGCGTTATCTTTCGCTTTATTTAATACTGACTCATCCATGTCATAACCCACCATAGTCAGTTCCGCATCAGACTCTTGCGCTAACTGTTTACGCGCTTGTGCGTCTTCTTTAATGGCACGCCATTGATCGGGCTGAAAGGTTTTCCATTTTTCAAAAGCAAAACTATTGCGCAATAAACCCGGCGCAATATCCGCCGCCATTAACGCCGCCTCAATTAACAAAGTACCCGAACCACACATAGGGTCTAGCAAGGCGCCATCATCTTGTTTCATTAATTCAGGCCAACCTGCGCGCATCAATAGTGCTGCTGCCAAGTTTTCACGCAGTGGGGCTAAACCTTGGCTTTGGCGATAACCACGACGGTGTAGCGATTCACCCGCCATATCAAGGGACGCCGAAATCGCATCGCGACTTAAACGTACATGAATACTGACATCCGGTTGATCAGAAATATCTGGGCGGGTGCCGGTTTTTTCACGGAAATAATCACACACCGCATCTTTTACTTTCAGTGCGCCAAAATGCGTATTTCGAATATCGTCATTGGTACCCGAGAAATACACACGGAAGGTTTGGCGGTCACTAAGGTGCTCCAACCAAGGAATCTCAAGCAGTTGCTTGTACATGTCGTCAGCATCGTTAATTGGGAACTGCGCCAACGGGTACAACACACGACTGGCCAAACGAGACCACATGCAGATTTTATAACCGACCTCCTGGCTAGGCTCGCAGCTAACAAACGCAATCCCAATTTTAACCGCCTGCGCCCCAAGGCTTTCTATTTCTTGGGCCAATAATGACTCAAGGCCTTTTGGGCAAGTAATAACCATGGGCTGTTGTTCTATTTCATTCATGCAAGCATCAACTTTTTATCTAATTTTACGTTGTCTATCAGTTAAGCGCATAGGCTGTGCACTGGCGACATTTATATGTTTTAAAACAGTCTGTAGATCAAGAACTTACAATCTATAACTTATAGATCTAAGCAATCTAATCTAGAGAACAAATTAATCATTAACATGGGGCTGTAACCTATCCATACTGAAATCTGTGTTAGGCAATTCATCGGCCTAATACATATGCAAGATTTTCAAACAGAGGCAACGACGTATGAGAAGACAGAAGCGTGATATGGATCGCCGAGCATTCCAAAAAGGTTACATGGCGGGCGTACAAGGTCGATCAAAAGACCTATGTCCAGAAGGCCCTGCCCACTTTAATTGGATGAGTGGCTGGCGTGAAGGTCGAGCGGACCACTGGGATGGTTACTCAGGCGTCGCCGGCGTTCATCGACTTCCGGTTTAATTCACACTGACTCTCAATTAACTCTAAAGGGCCCAATCGGGCCCTTTTCATATATGGCACTCAACCCTATTAAACCTTAAGAACGGCGACCCTTGATGGCAGCAATCGCATCGTTCGCCTGCGCAATCAGTTTTGGACCTTCATAAATAAACCCAGAGTAAACCTGCACTAGCTGGGCACCCGCTTGAATTTTATCCGCCGCTGATGCGCCATCCACAATGCCACCAACACCGATAATAGGCATCTTGCCATCCAGTGCACGGGTTAACCATTTTAATACCTGTAGCGAGCCAGCCTGCACAGGCAGACCACTTAACCCACCTGCTTCGTTGGCATAAGCATGGCCTTGTACAGCATCACGCTCAAGGGTGGTATTGGTAGCAATGACACCGTCCATTTGTGTATCAATTAGGGTTTTAGCCACTAACTGGGTTTCTTCTTCTGTCATATCCGGTGCAATTTTTACCAAGATAGGCGTGTATTTATCGTGTTGTTTTTCTAACTTTAATTGGGCTTCCTTTAGAACAGAAAGCAAAGACGTCAATGACTCACCAAATTGCAGTGAACGCAGCCCAGGGGTATTAGGGCTAGAAATATTCACAGTGATGTAGTCTGCATGCTCGTAGGTTTTTTCTAAGCAAATTAGGTAATCGCTGTTGGCATCTTCAACCGAGGTATCAAAGTTCTTACCAATGTTAATACCCAAAATACCGTTGTACTTGGCTTTTTTTACTTGCTCTACAAGGTGGTCGACCCCTTTGTTGTTAAAGCCCATGCGGTTAATAATGGCTTTATGCTCAGGCAAACGGAATAAACGAGGCTGAGGGTTACCCGGTTGAGGGCGCGGGGTGATAGTGCCGATTTCGATAAAGCCAAACCCTAGACCACCCAGGGCATCGATAAAGTCACCATTTTTATCAAGGCCCGCGGCCAGTCCTACTGGGTTCTTGAAGCTCATACCCAATAGCTCTACAGGTTGATCAGGTACTTTTGGCGCAAATAGGCCCAATACACCTAGGCGTTTAGCTGCACCTAGCAAATCCAGCGTTAATTCATGGGATGTTTCAGCATTGAATTTGAATAGCACGTTGCGCAGCAATTTATACACAGAGGAACCCTCGACAAAATTTGCGGCATATTATATAGAAAGCCATGACCTTTTGCTTATGGATTCACAAAAAAACTGCGCCAATAGACTTAAGAAAGCCGTGTCACGGACTCAAATTGCCTGTCTTTGCCATATTGGATGCGAAATCGACCATGAATCCCGCTATGGCCGATAAACTGCCAAAGGATGCGCACTGGAAAACGAATGCTGCGCCCATCCATTGAATAGGCAAACACCTGGTCTACCCCTTCATAGGCACGCTGCACTTCATCTGGCGATAAGTGGATATCAACGTCTATGCTCTGCACGGTATGCACGCTTAATCACTATTAAAAGTTATTTTTAGCATACCCTGTAACAAGTCTCTAGATTTGTTACAGGGGATATTAACGGCACGTCGTTTTATTCACCTAGCAACTGTGCTCAGTGGCCAATCGGCTTGCTTGAGCCAAATCCAGAAGCTCACGTAATGCTACGGAAAAAACGGCAAAATCATTGATTTCACCCTCTCTCAGCTCTACAACGGTTTTGCGCCAGCGACTAATCATAGGCTCACTTTTCTCCAGCCAAGCATGCATGCGCGCTTCAATGTCACCATCTGGTAAAGTATTAATAATACTGGCCGTAAGGGTACGCTGCTGCCAATCTAGATCATCTCGGTAGGTTTCTCTTGCAAGAGCCTGCCAGTGGCTTTGTACAGATACTTTATTGAGCTGCTCAAGGAACCACTCAAGATCTAAATTACAGCCCACCTGATAATAGGTCGCTGCCACATCTTCGGCGCTGCGGTCAGTTTGTTCAGCGCCTTCTATGATACTCAAAGCTGAGAACATATTATTCGCACCTGCAATAGTCGATGCCAGTTCTTCAGGCACCTGTGCTTCGATCAAAGTATCGTAATAGTCCTGCCAAACTTGCTTGCCTTCACCAGCCAACAAGTCAGATAAACGGGCGCTGATAGCGGCAGCACGCTCACGGAAACGGGCGACCTCCTCGGCGATATTCAGCTCTCGACGACGGTTACGTAAGAACCAACGGGATGCGCGACGTACCAATCGCATTAATGCAGCCATCATGGACTCTTGTATTTTCGCACTGACTTTATAATCCAGCGCTTCAATTTCTTGCCATAACTCATTCATACGGAACACATCACGTGCGGTCACATAGGCTTTTACAATGGCGTTAATATCCGCGCCTGTACTATCACGCATACGGTTGACATAGGTAATGCCCATACGATTAACCATCTCATTGGCTAATTGCGTAGCGACGATTTCACTGCGTAATTGATGGCCATAAAGCGCATAAGGAAAACGTTCCAACAGCATAGACGGAAAGGCATCCTCAACCGATTTAGCCAAATACTCATCTTGTGAAATTTCCGGTGTATTGAGCAGCTCCTTCAAATCCCCTTTTGTATAGCTTATTAATACCGAAAGCTCTGGACGAGTTAGTCCTTTCTTCTGATTTTTACGCTCTTCAAGATCCTCATCATTGGGCAGAAATTCCAATTCACGATTCAGTTTTTTCTGACGCTCAAGGTCATTCATTAAGCGTTTGTATTCATCAATGCGGGTTTTCGCTTCACGATATGCAAGGGCAATGGCCTGGGTTTGACGATAATTATTTTGCAAAACCAATTCAGACACTTCATCTGTCATGCTTTCTAAAAATTCATTGCGCTGTTTACTGGTAAGATCACCCGCTTGCACCACGCCATTGAGTAAAATTTTAATATTTACCTCGTGATCCGAGCAGTCAACGCCTGCGGCGTTATCAATGAAATCCGTAAAAGAAGCACCTTTTCCATTTAGTGCATACTCAATACGTGCACGCTGGGTAATACCTAAATTCCCCCCTTCGCCGATGACTTTTGCTTGCAGCTGTTTACCGTTGATGCGCAAGCTGTCATTGGCTTTATCGCCCGCCGCAGCATGGGACTCGCTACTGGATTTCACATACGTGCCAATACCGCCGTTCCAAATTAAATCCACCGGTGCTTGTAATAACTCATGAATTAAATCATTGGGCGAAAGCTTGTCTGCCTTAATATTAAAACAGGCTTTCATTTCTGGCGAAATATCAATGGATTTCGCAGATCGATTAAATACACCACCGCCTTTAGAAATTAATTTACTTTCATAGTCTGTCCATGCACTTCGCGGTAAATTAAATAAACGCTCGCGCTCTTTATAGCTTGCTTTCACATCTTCAGGATTAGGGTCGATAAAAATATGCAAATGATTAAAGGCCGCCACTAGTTTGATGTATTCACTGCGCAACATGCCATTACCAAATACATCCCCGGCCATATCACCAACACCAATAACGGTGATGGATTCTTCCTGTACATTTAACCCTAATTCACGGAAGTGACGCTGAACCGATACCCAGGCTCCCTTTGCGGTAATACCCATTTTTTTATGGTCATAACCCACACTGCCACCACTGGCAAATGCATCACCCAGCCAAAATCCACGATCTTGAGCAATACCATTTGAAATATCGCTGAACGTAGCGGTGCCTTTATCGGCGGCTACCACTAGATACGGGTCATCATCATCAAAACGAATCACATGCTCAGGTGGAATCACTTCGCCATCAATGAGGTTATCGGTAATATCTAACAAACCGGAAATGAATATTTTATAGCATTCAATGCCCTCTGCTAAAAAAGCATCTCGATCACCCTCAGGCAGCTGCTTGGCAATGAAACCGCCTTTTGCGCCAACTGGCACGATCACTGAGTTTTTAACCTGTTGGGCTTTCACTAAGCCCAGCACTTCGGTACGAAAATCCTCAAAGCGGTCTGACCAACGCAAACCACCACGAGCCACTTTACCGCCGCGCAAATGCACCCCTTCTACTCGAGGGCTGTAGACAAATATCTCAAATAAGGGCTTTGGTAATGGTATATCGCTGATTTCTCGAGGGCTCAATTTAAACGAGAAGTAGCGCTTTAACTCACCAGAGCTGTCTTTTTGGAAAAAGTTCGTGCGAATGGTGGCGCTCATTAATTCAATATAACGCTTAAAAATTCGATCTTCGTTAATACTTTCAACTTGATCAAGCAGTTCAGAAAATTGAGTATTCAGCTTTTCTAAATATTTCTCACGGGTACTCACTGCGGTTTTTACCAAGCTGAAACGCGTAACAAAATAGCGCACCAAAAACGAGGCTAGATCCGGGTATTTACATAAAGTATCGGCAATGAATGACTCTGAAATACCAAAGCGGATTTGCTTCATGAAAATAC
>Ga0209634_1002749_pt1 | contig 12179 bp, 9 predicted proteins | sample LinPmetageLP40_FD_184043 | JGI IMG/M metagenome (GOLD analysis project Ga0209634, IMG submission 184043) | Marine viral communities from the Pacific Ocean - LP-40 (SPAdes) (version 2) | ecosystem: Environmental > Aquatic > Marine > Oceanic | place: Pacific Ocean | collected 2010-08-26 | reverse complement strand
AGATGATCTAGTACTAGAAAAACTCTGTCTACAATTAAACGAAACTCAAACCAAATTCCCTGACTCAAATCTTACATTATTCTATAAAGTGGGGTCAGCTTAATTCCCTTGAGTCAGTTGTTCTGATATTGGGGAACGACACCAAGATGAATGGATGGAATACATCATTGGGCTACAACCGAAACGGATAATTTTCAATCCAGGAACTGAGAATGATGAGTTTGAGCGGTATGCCCGAAAGAAAGGCATTGAAGTGGAGGAAGCGTGTACTTTGGTGTTGTTAAGTATTGGAAGTTATTAAATAAAAAGGAGTCTGTCTCAAAAGTCTAAAAAGTGTGTCATTCAGAGACCAGAGTTTAAAAAAAAACCAGCGTAGGGAATGACGTATGTTTATCATTACACACTTATAAGTCATTCCGTTAGGAATCTTTACCACGATGAAAGAAACAGCAGTCTATTGTTGTGGTAAAGATTTCTCTGTTTCACTCCGAAATGACTTCGTAGTGAAGACCCCAAGCACCGTTGAGAGATCTGTTCTAAACCAGTATAGAGCAGTGGACACCAATCTGTCAATGGTAGCGAAGCGTGGAATCTTTTCTTTGTTTAAAGCTAGGAGTTAAAGATTCTTCATTTCAGCTGCCTGCCGCAGGCTGGTTCTGAATGACGATATAACTTTTGAAACAGCCTCCTTTTTGAATATCTTTGAATAATCTTTCCTTTATTTTCTAGCAATAACTTTCTCAACAGCTTCAACAATATTGCTAGGAGCTAAACCATACTTGTCTAGCAATTGCATCGGAGTGCCACTCTCACCAAACTGATCGTTGACAGCGACCATTTCAATAGGGACTGGATTGTTCAGTGCAAGTGTTTGAGCCACACTATCTCCTAATCCTCCATTGATCTGATGTTCTTCGGCAGTGACGACACATTTTGTTTTTCGAGCAGAAGTGATGATTGCTTCTACATCAAGTGGTTTGATGGTGTGAATGTTGATGACCTCAACACTGATGCCCTTCTCAGCCAAAATTGCTTCTGCTTCAATTGCCTGCCATACCATGTGTCCAGTTGCGAAGATTGTGACATCACTTCCTTCGATCATTTTGATAGCTTTTCCGATCTCAAATTTTTGATCAGTTGGAGTAAATACAGGCCAAGCTGGTCTTCCAAATCTTAAATAAACAGGTCCTTGATGCTCGCCAAGAGCCATGGTGGCTGCTTTTGTTTGATTGTGATCACATGGAACGATGACCGTCATATTGGGCAACATTTTCATCATGCCGATATCCTCTAATATTTGGTGCGTAGCACCATCTTCTCCCAAAGTAAGTCCGGCATGCGATGCGCATATTTTCACATTCTTTTCCGAGTAGGCGACTGATTGTCTTATTTGATCATATACTCTTCCTGTAGAGAAGTTAGCAAACGTTCCTGTGAAAGGAATTTTTCCTCCAATAGTCATTCCGGCTGCGAGTCCAATCATGTTGGCTTCAGCAATACCTACTTGAAAAAAACGCTCAGGAAATGCATTTTTAAAGTCACCCATTTTCAAGGAGCCAATAAGGTCAGCACATAGGGCTACCACATTTTCGTTTTGTTTTCCGAGCTCTAGAAGTCCAGCACCAAATCCTGATCTTGTATCTTTTTTTTCTGTAAATGTATATTTTGTCATGCGTGTCAAGTCTTATATTCTAATATGATTAATAGTCGCCAAGCGTTTCTTCCAATTGACCAAGTGCATCTGCAAGCTGTTCGTCATTTGGAGCGACACCGTGCCATTTGTGGGTGCCTACCATGAAGTCAACGCCTTGGCCCATTTCTGTTTTCATAAGATTGAGAATAGGCTTGCCATTTCCGCTGAGCGCTTTTGCATTTTTCAACGTGCCGATGAGGCTGTCAAAATCATTGCCATCACTTTCTACTACCTGCCATCCGAATGCTTCCCATTTGGATTTGAGATTCAAGAGCGACATAACTTCTTCAGTAGGGCCATCAATTTGCTGACCGTTGAAATCAACTGAAGCAATCAGGTTGTCCACCTTATGATGCGCTGCATACATGGCGGCCTCCCATACTTGACCTTCTTGTAGCTCACCATCTCCCATCAAAACATACACCAATTGGTCATCGCCATTCAGTTTTTTGATCTGGGCGGCACCTGTAGCTGCTGATAGCCCTTGTCCCAATGATCCGGATGCTATTCGGATACCAGGAAGTCCTTCTTCAGTCGCAGGATGTCCTTGAAGTCTGGTATTGAGCTTTCTGAATGTATTCAATTCATTGACTTCAAAGTATCCACTTCTTGCCAATGTACTGTACCAAACTGGGGATATGTGCCCATTAGATAGGAAGAACAAATCTTCTCCTTTTCCGTCAGGATTGAATTTTGGATCATGCTTCATCAAGTGGAAATAAAGCGACACAAAGAACTCTGTACACCCTAGAGATCCACCTGGATGTCCTGAGTTGACAGCATGCACCATGCGTACGATATCGCGCCTTACTTGCGAGGCAATTTTTGGTAATTCGGAAATTTCAACAGGAAAAGTCATTAAGTTTAGTTTTAAGATACCAGATGATTTCGGGTGCGAATTTAATTAATAAAAAGGGGCTGCTTATTATTTGCAATATTTTTTTTCAAGCTTTATTTGCAGGTGCTTCACTAGGTAGCTCAAAGCCCGATTTGAAGTTGAGATCCCTTTGTGGAAATGGAATTTCAATATTGTTATCTCTGAATTTCTTGAATATAGCATAGTACAATTGACTTTTCAATATGTTCGGTTTGTCAATATAGTCGGTCGTCCAAACAGCCAATTTGAAGTTGAGACTGCTGTCTCCAAATTCCTCAAAGAGAACTTCAGGCGAAGGTTTTTTTAAGACACCGTGATTTTCTGCTGACACATCGATAAGGAGCTTTCTTATGAGCTTTGGATCTTCTTTATAGGCAACACCTACAGGGAATTGGAATCGTACATTTCGATCATTATGGCTCCAATTGATCACTTTTGAATTAATAAATTCAGAATTAGGAACGATAATAGAGATGTTGTCATTGGTCAATATGGTAGTGGATCGTGCGGATATCTTCACAACATCACCGCGAATATCACCGACTTCAATTCGATCACCTTCCTTTATTGGGCGTTCGAAGAGGATGATAATGCCAGAGATGAAATTATTGGTTACATTTTGCAGACCAAATCCTATTCCTACACCAAGCGCACCAGCAATCAAATTGAGGCCTGTAAGGTCGAGTCCAGTGGCTTGAATGATGATGAAAAAGCCAATAATGGTTAAAAAATAATAGAATATGGTGCCTATAGATTTGCTCGTTCCATATTCGAGTCCGTATTTATTCAGAATGCGATTGACCAGGATATTTCTCAACTTCCTAGCTAAAAAAAGCAAGAGAAAACTAAAAAGAAGTAAATAGAAAATGAGAGAAAGTGTAATGGAAGTACTGCCGGAAGAAAATAAGGGGAAAGCGAAGAGCTCTGATAATTTGCTCCAAATAAAACTCAATCTTTCCAATATGGTATCAATGGTATCCATTTTGCTTGCTATGTATTGAGATTAGTGGTAAAATGCAATGTTTTATTAATTTAATAGTTTCACACTTGAATCCTCCTTCTGGGAATTTGAGTATCTTTAAGATTTGAATGTAGGATAAAAAATAAATATGAAAAAGATATATATAGTTTGTTTGTTTGCTTTGATGTCAAATGTAGTTTGCGCACAGCAGGGAGATGCTAATAAGTTGCAAGATAGAGCCGATAAATATTTCAAAATCAAAAATTATGATGAAGCACTGTCCGTATATTTAGAAGCTGCAAAAGCAGGAGCTGAAGGATCAGCGTTAAATTATGCGATTGCCAAGTGCTACAAAGAACAAATTGATATCAATGAGCGCATTAAATCTATTCCTTATTTTGAAAAGGCAAATGATATAAATCCGACACCAAAAGACTTTTATTTGGATATGGGGGAGACCTATCATGAAGATGGTCAAGTGGAGAAGGCAATCATAGCCTTTGAAAGTCATAAAAAGACCATAGACCCAAGAGACAAAGCGAGTGTAAGAAAGATCAATCGTAAACTTGAAATATCCAACAATGCTTTGAAACTACTTCCCCAGGCAAGAGACTTCAAAATAGAACTTGTGTCAGGACAAATTAACACCGAGTACACGGAATACAACCCTGTGGTCTCAGCCGATGAAAGTGTGATCGCCTATACAGCGCTCAGACCCAATGATGGCAAGACAAGAACTGGAGAGAAATTCATAGAAGAGATATTTGTTGTTTACAATGAGAATGGAACACTATCCATACCCAAGAAAGTAGAAATTCGCTCTAATTACAATGCTGGAACAGCAGGAATGTCCTCGGATGGTCAACAAATGATGATATTCATCGGTGGCGCAAACAGCACAGGGAACTTATACACCATTGATAAGCAGGGAGATGCTTGGACTGCACCTACAACTATAGGCACTCCGATCAATCACCTGAGTTATTTGGAAAGTACTGCAAGCATCACTCCAGATGGGAAAGTTATGTATTTTGCCAGTGACCGAAAGGGAGGCTTTGGTGGTTTGGATATATACAGGTCTGACAAAGGAGAAAATGGTAAGTGGGGTGCACCAGTGAATCTTGGAGAGAGAGTCAATTCGAAATACAATGAAGATGCTCCATTTATACATCCGGATCAGCAACAGCTATTCTTTACTTCAGATGGCCACAATACTATAGGAGGAAGGGATATTTTTAAGACACAGTTGATTAATAACAATTGGATCAAGCCTATGAATATGGGGTATCCAATCAACACCACTGCAAATGATAATTATTTCACATTGACTGCAGATGGAAGGAAGGGGTATTTTTCTTCTGATAGAAAAGGCGGACTTGGTGGACAAGATATTTATTCTTTTGTGATGCCTGAGGATGCAGGAACGATCCCTTTGACGATGTTGAAAGGAAAGATATTGGATGCGAGTACCAATCAGCCCTTGCCGACCAAGATCTATATGATAGACAACGAGACGAGTGAGAAGTTGGATTTTGTATATCATCCTGACCCAAAGACTGGAAGCTACCTGATTATAGTGCCTCCCAATAAGAATTACGACATGATTATCGAGTCCGAAGGATTCTTGCCATATACTTTGAATATTGACATTCCCAATCAGACTTATTTTTATGAGCTCTATCAGCAGATTTATTTGAAGACCATTTCCCAATTTGATGTGGTAGTTGGGCAGCAGGTAGAAATAAAAAATGCATTTTATGATACCCATGAAGATCGTGTTTCGGACATTAGAAAGAGCCACGAAGCAGGATTGGTGCAAAATGATAGCATTGATGTTTATGATCTTATGAATGACCTTATTGCAGCAGATGATCAGTCGGGGATTGACTATTTACTGGAACTCATCGAGCATACCAATCCAGTTGATGGAATAAATTTCAACGAAATAGAAGGGGATAATTTGCAGGCTGCAAAAAGAATATATTATTACGATGAAAGCGATGAAAGTAAGTTTGAAAAGAAGATAATCGATGGAGAAACAATATATTCATTGCCTACCATGTTTGTGACTGAAGAGGCCAAGCTGCAAAAGAATCGATCTCAGACCCAACCTGCTGTGGATCCATCCATCTTTACTAAAGTGGTGAAGATTTATTTCGAAGCAGGCAAAAGCGACCTTAACCCAAAATACAGTGCTTCTCTTAATCAGGTACTTAATACACTCAAGGCCAATGCTGGGCTAGGTGTGGAAATATCAGGTTTTGCATCTTCAGAAGGAGAGGAAGAGCTCAATGTAAAGCTGTCTAATGAACGTGCTAAGAACGTATTGGCATTCTTGAATACACAGGGGATTGTAAGAAGAAGAGTAATCGCTCGGGGCTATGGAGCTACTAAAGGAGAAAGCACCTCCAGTGAAGAGGATAGAAGGGTTGAAGTGAAGATAGTTGCGCTGTAGTCTCCATTTTAGTTAACGGCACCTGTCTATCATATACTAGATTTGCTCTGAAGCTAATCTAAAAACAATATGAGTTATTTATTTATCGAATGGAGTTTTGTAGCATTGACCATAATCTGTGTTGCTTTTATGATCTATGGCTTGCGTTTTGGCCTCCAGAAACAAAAAGTAGTTGGAAGTAACAATTCATTAATCAAAATCACGGCAGTCGGAGTATTTTTATGGACGTTGCTGATAAGTCTCTTAGCCTACAACGATTTCTTTCTTGACTTTTCCACGATGCCCCCTAGATTGGTCATTGTCCTAATACCTCCTTTGTTGATATTGGTGATGATTAGTAGGACACAGCAGATTAAAAATATTATAAGATCCATACCAATCACTTGGGTACTTTATCTACAGGGGTTCAGGTTTTTTGTAGAGATACTACTCTGGGGACTGTTTGAGTTGAATTTGATTCCGGTTCAAATGACATTTGAAGGTAGTAATTTTGATATTCTTGTTGGGGTTACCGCACCAATAGTTGCACTGCTATACCAAAAAGGATTAATCAAAGAGCTATTTCTGAAAGTATGGAATATGGCAGGCATCTTGGTACTCGCCAATATTGTGATCACCGCGATGTTGTCTATGCCATTGCCTTTTAGGGTGTTCATGAATGAGCCAGCTAGTGTACAAGTAGTGGTATTTCCGATTATTTGGCTGCCTGCCATCTTAGTTCCAATCGCATATTATTTGCATGTATTTTCCTTGATGCAACTCAGGAGTAGTTAGTGCTGACTGGAGACTAGTGTTAAGTTAAACCTACTTTAGCCGAACCAAGCTTTGACCTTTTTGCCCTATACTTCTTTGAAAAACACTCCCTTAGCTACGGCTAGGCTCATGTTTTTCGCATCGTCTAGAACAAAAATATCGGCAACTTATACGACACAGTACACTTAACTTAACACGAGTGTTAAGTCAAGTCTCAAATTTCAGAACGTCAACACCGTGCCTGCCGGCAGGCTGGAGTTCGGAATGACTGACCCGACACAGTATGCTTGACTTGACACTAGTCCTCAACTACTTCGATTTCAACACGCACATTTTTGTGTGCCTGATCACTTAGTTTATGATGGATTTCAGACTTCCCACCCCATGCTTTGGTGGTAATATGTGAAGGGTTGATTCCTTCATTTATGAGGTATTTTCTCATCACAGAGGCACGTTCATGAGATAGTTTTTTGGATGACCCGATATACGTCCTATTACCACCAGATAATGAGAAAAAATTCGTACTACCTTCATTAAGTGTGATGATCTTGCCATGTGCACTTCCATTGGTATGACCATGAATTCTTATTTTCATCTGTGGATTTTCTTTAAGCATTGCCACAAGTTCGTTGATTTCAAATTTTGATTGAGGTCGCATAATCGCAGCGTCTTTGAAGAAGAAAACATTGTACATGGTGATGATATCTCCCTTAGTGTATCTGGAAAGTTCGAAATTCACAATCAAGGTATCCTCAATACTAGTCACATATGGATATTCTTCCTCATCTAAAGGCTCTTCATAATTGAAGTCATGCTGCACCTTTTTGTAGCCGAAAACATCACTAATCAAAATCAAATCACCATTCCCATTTTTGGGGTTCTTTAAGTTGATGACTTTATTGCCATCGTATTTCTTGATCAGTCTGTGATTGGTAGCATCTACTAGTTGGACTTGACCTCTTACCTCTTTACCTGTTCTACCATAGAATAGACTTAGAAATAGGTGCTTACTGTCATTATTTTTGATAGCCTCAACTGCTTCTGGGGCAGACTTGACTTCGGCTGATTGCATGGTCTTTTCGTCTTCTGACAATTCAACTTGCTCATCTTTAGATTCGAGATTGCTTTTGACTTGATCTAAATCTGATTCTTCTTCCGATCTTTCCGAATCTCCCATCTGATCATCAGAGGTATCAGAGAATCTAGCTGCAAACATATCATTTAGACTGCTTACTTCTTTGTTGAGGGCTTTTTCAGCTACTTCTGTTTGGCGCATGACATACACCCAGCAATCATCAAATTCTGTATTTTTTCTTGTCTGGTATAAATCCCTGATAGAAGTATTGAAATCATCATAATGCTTCAAATAAACAAAGTAGTAGTTTTTCTTTGGGAAAAAGTCGTATGCTGCTTCAAATCCCATACTGCGAACTTTATCGGTGTAGGCAATTGCAAACTGCTCTTTATTCTTGGCATAGGCGCCAATGGTAAGATAGTAGCCTGCCTTGAGATCCTTGGATTGTGATATTGACATATGGGAGATGCCAAAAAATAAGAATGCCGAAAGAAATAGTACACAAATAGACTTACTCATTACTCATTATTCACTGATTACCAAACACCAATCACCAATCACCAATCACAAACCACCAACAGTTAAATATCTGTGATCTCTATTTCAACACGCACGTTTTTCCTGGCTTGTGGGTCGTGCTTGTCAAATATCATTTTCTTTCCTCCCCAACCGATGACCTCCATTCTGGATTCATCTATACCTTGATCCATCAAGTAGTATTGGATGGTGTAGCCCCGATATTCCGAAAGTTTTTTTGCACTGCCTATATCTTCCATGTGATTTCCAGATAGGGAAAAGAAGTCTTTATCCTCTAAGTTGAGGTGTAACAATTGACCGTGAGAATTGCCATTGGTATGACCATGAATTTTAATTTTCAAGCGATCATTTTCTTTGAGCATTGCCAGCAAACTGTTGACTTCTGCTTTAGATTCCGGCCTCATGATTGCAGCATCTTTGAAGAACAACACATTCCACATTACGGCTATTTCCCCCTTTCTCAATCGCTCAAGATCAAAATGAACTATTATCGAATCACCAATGGTTTCGACAAACGCAGTTGTCGAATCATTAACTGGTTGCTCAAGATTGATGACATGCTCAGCAGGGCGATATCCAAATATTCTACTGACTACCTTTATGGTATGATTGCCATTTTTAGGATCATTGACACCAAATAGTTGATGTGAATTGACTGCTTTGACTTTTTTGTCTCGCTGATGGTCGCGTATTTCCATCAATCCTCTGACTTCTTTAAATTTTTTAGCATTGATTGTATTGATGTACAATTTATATTGTTCTTTGATAAGAGGTTCTTTCCTTGCTGCTACTTTCCTAAGTGCAGGAGATGCTACCCGCTCGCTGTGCTGCGTGAGTTGGTTCTTTGTCGAAGAATCAACTAGTGATTGAGCTGTACTACCCGAGTTGGATTCTGGAACACTTTTATCGGAAGCCATCTTTGTTGAAGTTGGCGGTATATCGACTTTTATGAGTTCTGCAACTTTTTCATTTTCGACAAGTCGTCCTCTGAAGACCCAGGCATCATTGAAATCATGATTTTCCCGAAGTTTCCAAACCAAATCTTTAGCCTTACGATCTTCCTCGGACATCAATGCATACACATAATAGAGCTGTCGGTCTTTGTTGAAGGCATATGCGGCACTCATTTCCTGACCCTGAATGTACTCAGTGTATCTTTTGGCGTTGTGGTGAAAGTTGAATGCAGCGATTACCACAAAACTTCTTCTTTCACTATCCTTGATTGAGGTGGGAGTCTGATGTGCATGCACACTAAAAAATACCAATATCCCTACCGCGGACGATATAAATGTAGATCTTAACATGGTAGTATAAGTTTAAAAAATAAGGGTAAAGGTAATCAATTTTGTTTAAATCGATGTGTTTTTCGTATAAATATCTGATAATAAGATGCTTACGATTTTTCACCTATGTAAAATGAACTATTACTAAAAAGTCACCATTACCGACCGATATCGAACAAATTGATTCAATTACGAACGCTAAGTGTGCGTTAACGAATACTAAATATTGATTTAAGCGTATATTTAACCTTTATCGCTATTGGCATACTTATTGGCTTTAGCGCAGAAGTGATTTTTACAATTAAGAACATACGATGATAAAACTAAAAGACATAGACAAGTACATAGATTCCAGATTCCAGAGAACATTCATCCTAAAAGGAGTGGACTTGGATATAAATCAGGGTGAATTTGTCACGATAATGGGGCCTAGTGGTGCTGGCAAATCTACAGTCATGAATATCATTGGTATGTTAGACGAACCGTCACAAGGAGAATACTACTTTTTCGATGAACCTGTGCATAAGATGAAGGAGCGCAAAAAGTCTGAAATGCACAAACATTATTTAGGTTTTATCTTTCAAGCATACCATTTGATCGATGAACTTACTGTCTTTGAAAATATAGAAACTCCATTGCTTTATAAAGGGGTGAAATCAGCCCAAAGAAAGAGCATGGTAGCAGATGTCCTAGACCGTTTTCAAATGGTTGCGAAAAAGGATTTATTTCCAGAGCAGCTTTCTGGTGGTCAACAGCAATTGGTTGGCGTGGCACGAGCCATTATTGGTCAACCTAAGCTTCTTTTGGCAGATGAGCCAACCGGTAACTTGCACTCTGAGCAGGGAGAGGAAATCATGGAGATTTTCAAAAAGCTCAATGAAGAAGGGATGACAATAGTACAAGTCACGCACTCTGAGAAATGTGCATCGTATAGTGATAGAATAATTCGACTCGTAGATGGTCAAATAGAGTCAGACACTAAAGTAAATAGGTAATGCAGGTCAAAGGAATAAAAAACGCAATAGGATTGATATTGCTATTTGCAACAGCTTATTCTCAAGCTGTTGCTCAGAAGCAAGTCCTTACATTTAAAGAAGCAGTGGAAATAGCACTTAAGAATAATGTTGGGCTAAAGCGACAGAATAATCAACTAGAATCTATTCAAGCGCAAAGACTCAACAATAAGGCACAGTATTTACCAAACATTGCAATTAGAGGTGGAGGAAGTAGAACTGATGGACTGCAAATTGATTTGGAAGGGGTGGGAAGAAGTATTACAAGTGATGGATTTCAAGCCAGTGTTGAAGCGAGCGTGCCACTATTCAATGGTATGGCTAGAATATCAAACTTGAAGCGATCAAATGCAGATTTTAATGGTCAATTACAATCAATTGAGCGTTCTCAACAACAAGTAATGGTTGATGTGGCCAACCAGTTTTTACAAGTTTTGCTTGATCAAGAATTACTTAAAATTTCAAATCAAGATCTTCAAACACAACAAAAACTTTTAGAGCAAATAAAAAACTTTTATGAAGTGGGAACCAGGCCTATCACTGACATGTATAACCAAGACGCCCTGATCAAGAACTTGGAGGTGCAGGTGATTAGATCCGAAAACGCTTTAAGAAATGATAAATCCATACTCGCCCAAATTTTGCAAATTGAACCAGTTCTTGATTTTGATGTCGTAATTCCAAACTGGGATGTGAATATGATTAGTTTAGAAGGAATTGAATTAAATAATCTTTACATACAAGCTTCAAAGAGTAGGTCAGATTTACAGCAGTCTAAAACACAAGAAGAATCAATAAAACATCAGCTAAGAGCTGCCACCTCTGGATATATGCCTTCTATTAACTTGGCGGCTAGTTATGGGTCACGTTATTTTGCTCAAAGAGGTCAAGTGGCTGAATCTTTTGGGAATCAATTTTTTGACCTTAACCCTCAATTGAGTTATGGGTTTAATTTCAACATTCCACTATTTGATAGACTAAGTACACGAAATGCTAGAGTTGCTTCCAAAATGCAATTTGATAATGCTAAGAATAATACATCCAATCTTGAAAAAACGGTGAAAATTGAGATACAAAGAGCCTATCAAAATTTCAATAGTGCTATGATAAATTATAGTGCTAGTCAGGCGCAGTTGAAATCAGCGGAATTGGCTTTCCAAACGCAAGAGGAAAGCTATGAGCTTGGGGTATCCAATCAGGTCGAATTATCTCAAGCAAACCAACTGTATATACAAGCTGTTGCTTCCAAGGCTCAGGCTGAATTAACATTATTATTCCAGAAAATCATTCTTGATTTCAATGTAGGTACATTGAAATATGACGATATTCCATAGAAAATAATCTCTTCACAAACATTAAAACTCTTGACCAATAGTCGGGAGTTTTTTGTTGTAAAGTCATTTACTTGAGTCCACTCCGAAAAGTCAAAATTCACATTTTTGACTTTTTCAACCACTCCAAAACAAGCGTATTCGCTAATTTTCGCCTCGGTTCGTGTCCTCACGAACCGAAACTAGACTTTTCGGAGTGGA
>Ga0209634_1002748_pt1 | contig 12180 bp, 22 predicted proteins | sample LinPmetageLP40_FD_184043 | JGI IMG/M metagenome (GOLD analysis project Ga0209634, IMG submission 184043) | Marine viral communities from the Pacific Ocean - LP-40 (SPAdes) (version 2) | ecosystem: Environmental > Aquatic > Marine > Oceanic | place: Pacific Ocean | collected 2010-08-26 | reverse complement strand
AAAGTTAAAGACAACATAGTTCAAGATGCTTGTTTTAAAACTTATGGTTGTGGTAGTGCTATTGCAAGTTCAAGTTTAGTAACTGAAATGGTAAAAGGTAGAACCATAGAAGAAGTAAAAGAAATTAAGAATATGGATATTGTTGAAGAATTAGCATTACCGCCTGTTAAAATTCATTGTTCAGTTTTGGCTGAAGATGCAATTAAGGCAGCAATTGCTGATTATCTAGAAAAGAAATAATTATAAAAGGAGAATGTCATGACAGAAGTAAAATGTAAGTGTAAACCACCATATACATGTTGTGTTGAGAAAACTTGTGAATGTTGCAAAGATAAGTGTTGTTGTGAGTAAAATCGTGGAATTGCCGTCTCATAGCCGCCCGCTAGGCGGCGTTAGAGGCTGTTCGTGTATGATAGTACCCCCTAATTTTAGTCATTTTTAACCTTTTTGTTGTAGATGTTTTTCAGTCCAGATATCAAATATAATATTTCTATCATCACACCATTTACGAGCAGAAGCAAACTTATCTCTATTCATTTGATAAGTTTTCATTTCATATAGTACAGTAGATTTCTTTTTACCTTTACCGCCAACAGGTGGTCTCATATCTTTAGAAGGTTTAACTTCTATCAGATGAGTTTTCTCTTTACCATTCTTATCTTTTATCTTGATGAGAAAATCAGGAAAATATCTACGAACTTTTTTAGAGGCAGTATCATAGTACGGTATGACAACTTCTTCACTTGCCCATTGTAATATACTTGGGTTGTTATCAAAGTATTTCATACACCTTCTCTCCCACCCAGAGCGATAGATGATATTATTACAATCACCTGCATATTTACTGGGATTCTCTGGTGTAAATTTACCCTTGTATTTCTGTTTTCTTTCTGACATATTCATATAAATAGTTATATTAGTTAATACAAGTATTTATTAGAGGAAACAATGGGAAATCTATTTAATGCATTAAACGATTTAAAAACCAATATCTTTGGTGGTGGTAATACAGGTAAGACTACACCTATATTACGAAAGAGTGCTATTGGTATCAACGAAGAAAGTCCTGTATCTAAATTAGACCATGACCCATTTGCTTATTCGTCTATACAATATCCTAGAGACTTAACCACTAACGGTGGTATTGGTCACTATATGTTATTTTATGTCAATGTTCAAGACAAGACAAAATATATTTATGAAGGTGGGGCAGGAGAAGTGGGAGAGATAGGTGGTGTAGAATATAAAACACAAGTAGTTGAACGTGCTGTATATAAAGACGTACCAACGGGTTTAGGAACTACAACAAGACAACTAGTAACCCCAACAAAATTTAAAACAGTAACAAAAAGAAAAGGTGAAACAGCTAATTATTTTGAAGGTAAAGAAGGTTCAAAAATAAACTCAGATGTTGTACAATTAGAAAAACAGAGAAAAAAAGGTAGTGGTTTATCTAGTTTTCATAAGACAACAAAAAGAATTACAGATTCAGTCGCAATATATTTACCACCTAATGTACTAGATAGCACAACAGCGGGATATACTGGTGCAGCTACAGGTGTTGTAGGGGCCGCGGCCGCAGGTGCATTTGGTGTTGCTAGAAGTATGGGTGAAAAAGATTACGAAGCGGCTGCAACAGGATTAGTTGATGCAGCTAAAGCAATAGTAGGTGAGGCAGCAATCAAAGCCGCAACTGAAATAACAGAAGCAATGTCTGGTTCAGAAGGTACAAGAGGTCTTATCAATAAGGCATTTGGTCAGGCAGATAATCCTTACATGGAAGTACTGTTTGACGCTATGAATTTAAGAACATTCACATACAACTTTACATTCTCACCAAGAAATAGAGAAGAAACAGAAGACGTACAAAAGATTATAGCATTGTTTAGATTTCATATGTCACCTGAATTAAAGGGTGCAGCTAATAGATTTTTAACACTACCATCAGAGTTTGATATACATTATATGTATCAAGACCAATCAGGTCATGCAAGTGAAAACGATTACTATAATAAGATTGCGACCTGTGTGTGTACTGCTTGTGAGACAAACTATACACCTGACGGTGTTAAGTCATTCGAAGGTGGTGCACCAACAAAGATTACAATGTCATTGTCATTCCAAGAAACAGAATTACTAACAAAAGAAAGAGTAGCAGAAGGATTCTAATATGGCAGATGTAAATATAAACAAAGGTGTAAATAGTGTGGATAATCCACATGACCCATACGAAGACCATATGGAAGATGGTGATATAGTATTTGAAGAGGGCGCATTTAACGGGTTTGAAGGGCAGTCAATTACAGTTCAAGAGAACGCAGGAACGCAAGGTGACTTACAGGCAGGTATAGAGTTTATATACCATATGAGAGAACACATTTTAGATGTAGGAGTTGCAACAATATATTTGTTTACTTGTTACGCTCTGTATCTATGGTTAAAAAAGGTAATTAAGTAATGTATTTTAGTAAATTTCCATTAATGGTCTATGATATCAAAGGCAACAAAACCTATAAACTATTACCAGACATACTCAAAAGAGTAAAGATACGCTCTGGTCTCTCTGCTAGTCGATTTGTATTCGATAAGTACAATGTAAAAGAGGGTGAGAAACCAGAAGATGTTGCATTTAAATATTATGGTGACGCACAATATCATTGGGTTATCATGGTAGTGAATAACATTACTGATAGATACTATGAATGGCCGATGACACAACCAGACTTTGAAGACTTCCTTACAGACAAGTATGGTGCTGGTAGTGAAGACGCAGTTCATCATCATGAATTGGCGCAGACAAGTGGTGCAACAACATCAAGCGATGAATCACATATGCTAGAGGTCAATTCTGATACAGATAATGCGACCTCTATATCAAATAGACAATTCGAAGAAAGAGAACAAGACAGATTCAGACAAATAAGACTGTTAGATGAGAGATACCTTGACGCATTTACAGAGGAGTTTTTCGCATTGATTAAGAAAAACAGATTTTAGGACATAAATTATGGGCAGTCAACATAGAGACAGTTACGATTTTGCAGGTGATTATAATTTAAACGGCATCATACTACAAGCACACGATGGTACAGGTGGTAGATTTGGTGAAGGTGGTGTTGATATAATGCCTATGGTGCAGGAGTTAAATATCTATGAAGCTATTACGCAAACCGCAGTATACGGTACGCTGGTTATAGTTGACTCAACAAATTTAATTGCTAATCTACCAATACAAGGCACAGAGAGACTATTCTTTAAACTCTCTACACCAGGCACATCAAAAGTAGAACATATTGTTGACGCTAGTGAAGAAACAGGTCACCCTTTTTATGTGTATAAAGTATCAAATAAACAACAAGCAAAACAAGGAACACTAGTATATACAATACATTTTGCAAGTCGTGAGTTCATGCGTAACATAAGAACAAAAGTAAGTCAAGCATATTCTGGTAACTTATCATCAATGGTTCAACAAATCATGGCAGATAGACAAGGTCTTGATAGTCGTAAAACATTATACTTTGAAGAAACAAAGAATCAAGACAAGATTGTCATGCCTAATATACCTCCTTTTAAAGCAATTAGTCTCGTAGCAAAGAGGGCATTACCAAAGTATGGGCAAGGCGTAGGTTATTATTTCTATGAAACAACAAAAGGTTTCTACTTTCAATCATGGGAGAATATGTGTGCTAATGGAACACAAACAAGAGACCCAATTGAAACATATTACTATCAACCAAGAAATATTACAGACCCAGCACTAGAAAGAGAGAAAGGAGAAACTAAAGTAACGCAAGACCTTAGGTCAGTCGAAACATACAAATTTGTGAACAATTTTCACGACACAGCCGCCGCTCAGGCGTTAGGCACGTATGGTCATAGAGTAATTAGTTATAATTTGTATAATAAATCATTTACACCAGTAGATTATAATTATCATAAAGAGTTTAACAAGACAGTACATGTTGATTATACAGATGATGCAGGATTAACTGGTATATCACCACAAGTACGAGATAATCCAGTCGATTTTGATGTAAAACTAGACGGATCCGGTAATAAAGGAGTGAGTGATTATCCAGAAAGTATGGTTTCACTATCATCTACAACACAATTTCTACATGATGAACCAACAGGTGGTTATGGTACCGATGTACAAGATGATGGTAGATTTGAAGGCATACGAAATTCTCAGCGTATGCAGATAACCGCAGGTACAACAATCGAAATGACTGTGCCTGGACAGACACAAATACAACCTGGTGAGATAATACATTTTGAATTACGACCAGTAGAAACAGAAGGTGAAACTCCTGAGAAGAAACCATATGACCCACAATATAGTGGTCGATATATCATCACAAAAGTAAGACACAGACTCACAAAACAAGACTATAAGATGGTGTTTGAATGTAAGAAAGACTCCGTACGAGAGTCTATACCAGGCAGACGCATAAGAGATTTCCCAGGAATAGCAAACAATGAGAGCACAAAATTCAGCAAATTAAACAAAACTTAACACGAGTAGTTAGAAAGTGAGTAGTAAATATATGAGAACAGATAAAGAAGTAATAGCAGAGATAGAAAATCTTATAGAAATACAGATACAACCATCTGTAGCAATGCATGGCGGTGTTGTAACATTACATTCGTACGAAGAAGGCGTTGCAACCATGTTTATGAGTGGTTCATGTAGTGGTTGTGCATCATCAACACTCACACTTAAAATGGGTATAGAACAACTATTACAGTATCATATACCAGAAGTTAAACGAGTAGAAGGTGTAGATGACGAAAACTCAGAAGTCGCACCATATTATACTCTTAAATCACATCACAAGGAACTCAAATGATAACTATTGAACAGTCTGCTATCGACAAAATCATAGACCTACATACATACGAATCTGATAAGAATATAAAGGGTTTACGAATGTTTGTACAAGGAGGTGGTTGTTCAGGTTTTCAATATGGATTCACTTGGGAGACAGAAGAAGGTACAGAAGAAGATGACACCGTATTAGATTTAGAAGGCACGAATCTAAAGGTCATTGTTGATGTACACTCTAATCAATATCTAGATGGTTCAGTTGTTGCTTACACGAAGACATTAATGGCAGAGCAATTCCAAATAAAGAATCCGTCTGCTTCTGCCTCTTGTGGTTGCGGTAGTAGTTTCGCAGTTTAACCTCTCTCTCCCTCAGACACTAGAAGATTTTTCCCAGCAGGTCCTCACCCAATACTCTCAAAAACTCAGTATAAATAGCCATATGAATGGTAAAGGCGATAAGAGAAGACCTCGAAAGGTCCCAGAAAAAGAATATGAATCTAATTGGGATAGAATATTTAACCCTAAAAGAAAGAAAAAGTAAATGAATACAGGTGGTCGCAGAAAGAAAGAAAGTGTAGTATATAATTCATATGTATCGTTATATTCACAGAGAGAATGGGATAGAACAGTAGGGTATGGAGAAGTACCAGAAGAATATTCACGAAAAGCGTTCGAAAAGCGTACGTCTAGGACACAGAGTAAGCAAGGGGAGAGAGATGATACCTTGTAGTGTATATATTAACATAGTATTGGCTAACAGTCAAGCATTAAATGCTCGTTTATAACAGCTGGCCGTTGGTATAAAGTCGGCAGGGTATCGGCAGAGGAAAAAAGATTATGCAACAAAATTTTATGGGACGAAACGGGTTTACATGGTTCGTGGGCGTTGTCGAAGATAGACAAGACCCGAAGTATCTTGGCAGGTGTAGAGTTCGCTGTCTAGGGTTACACACAGACGATAACACTCAGTTGCCCACAAAGGACCTCCCATGGGCTCACCCTATGAATCCTATCACCTCTGCTACCATTAGTGGTGTTGGGCAGACTCCTTTAGGGCCAGTCGAAGGCACGTGGGTAGTAGGTTTCTTTTCTGATGGCGAAGAAGCTCAGACGCCTATACTCATGGGGACTTTACCTGGCGTTCCCAACTATTTGAGCTCTGACAGTATGAATGGCGATAGCCAGACGAAAGGTTTTCAAGACCCGAATGGCAACTATCCTAAGTATAAAGACGAGACGGATGTCAATAGACTGGCTGTGAACGCCACCGACAACCCTCACCCATCGCTCACCATACGAAAAGCAGACAGAGATATAGCAGTAGGTGTAGCAAACGTAGACACAACAAACATAGTAGAAGACACACTAGCGGCGGACGATGGCGGCCAGTGGAACGAACCAGAGACATCATATGCTTCACAGTATCCACATAACCACGTCTACGAGACAGAGGGCGGTCATCTAAGAGAGTATGACGACACGATAGGTGCGAAACGTATACACGAGAGACATGCATCAGGCACAGGTTACGAGATAGATGACGAGGGCACGAAGATTACAAGAGTCAAGAAAGATAACTATAACATTGTAACAGCCGATGACTATGTACATATACAAGGGGAGAGCAAGGCGACCTTCGACAAAGGACTCCGAGTCAAGGTCAATGCAACGGCCGAGACAGGCAACAACTACAACATAGAGGTAGGTGCAAGGGCGAACGTCACGATAGAAGTACAAGATGGCGACATCAACCTTATCAGCCAACTCGGTGATGTGAACCTCAAGGCAGGTAAGAACATGAACATAGATGTAGCACAAGCGTTAAACATCAAGGTCGGTGGCGCTATCACAGAGACAAGCGACAGTAAGACAGAGAGTGCAACGAACACTCATCAGATGAACGCTAGAGAACAAGACATCAATGGTAACGTAATCAATCTGAACTAAGCACAGAAGAGTGCATGTGTCGATTCTCGGCTAAGACCCGTTTGCGTACATAAGGGATCTGTTTAGATATAGGTAACTACCTCAGAGAACGGCTTGACAAATGTTCCTCGAAATGATATAATAATACATAAAAGGAGAATCAAAATGATAGCAATATATAAAGGGGAATCAAATGAAGAACCCTCTAGTATATACTATCAGCAAATGGATGTTTAGATTATACATACTATGGTCTGTACTTGCTGATATAACAATTATATCTAGTCTCATATACTATTTCTTTTTCTACTAAATAATATTGAGTACTTCGTAAACTAGCAGTATTCGTTTAGGAAGTTACTTCAATTTTTTTTTGGATATAATTGAAAGGAGATTAGTATGGCAAGTGCTATTAACGCCAAAGTAACAGCCAGAGTCATGGCTCAACATAGACATCTTGATGCACAAATTGAGAATCTAGAACGTAAGATGAACGAGACAGCAGATACAATTACAGACCTCAAGAATTATAAACAGAAGATAACGAATAGATTAAACGCTATGTCTTTGCGAGAAGAGAGGCAGTCGAAGAAAGAGCAGCAATTGAGATATGGCAATTCACAACAGCTTGAATTATTTTAACAGAGGTACTTGAATTATGTTACATAAGATTAGTGATTTTGTAAAACGTATAGGTGTGATGCATGACGAAGCTCAAAAGTTACACAAAATGAAATACGAATCCCCTAAAGCGGAACAAGATGAAATTGATAATGCTATACAGAATATTCAAGCATTAGCATTGAGTATTGCAAAAGATAAGTCGGCGTATAGAGAACATTAGGTTTACCATGCGGGTCGGAACGGGGGTTCGGAGATGAGCCCCTACCCATGGAAAAATTCTTAAAAAAATCCTTGTCAACCAAGGAGTTTATAAATAGGTATATGAAAACATTTAAACAAGTAGAAACTATAGATTGTCTCTGCGAAGACACTTATAAGAACTTAGAGATTACCGAAGCAGAGTATCAAGGTAAGAAGGTCAAACTGAATGACCCGATACGAGGTGGTAGTAAGAAGTTCTATGTTTATGTAAAGAACAAGAAGGGTAATATCATCAAAGTTTCTTTTGGTGATACAACAGGTCTATCCATCAAACGAGACGACCCTGCTCGTAGAAAGTCTTTTCGTGCTCGTCACAATTGCGATACAGCGAAAGATAAGACAACAGCAAGATACTGGTCTTGCTATCAATGGCGTGCTAACGCACCCGTTAATAACTAAACACCTATAAAAGAAGCAAAGAAAGGAGAAACATGTCATGTGGAAATCACCAATCGTAAAAGAAATAGCAGTTGGCTTAGAAATCAATTGTTATGCTTGTGCTGAAATATAGTATAAACTAACTCGTGGGGGTTTAGAAGCCCCCACATTTGATAATTTATAATAAAGGAAAAAATTAATGAACATAACAAAAGATTTTACAGACCAAACAGGACAAAGAAAACCTAATCCAGGACTAATCATTGCTCTATATCTATTTGCATGCTTCTTGCTTGTCGCAAGTTATGAAGCAAAGGCACATCATGAGAGTTGTATGGCATGTACTGATGCTACTATTGTTGCTGTTGTCGAAACAGACGAAGAAAATTCTAACAAAGATATCGTAATATATCTAGACGAAGTAATAGTCACACCCGAAAACTCTAAATAACCCACTTTCATAGGGGTACAATCATACACGAACAGCTTAGAAAGCCGCCTAGCGGGCGGCCCTGAGACTCGTTTTTCCTTGATTTAGAGTGGGAAGTACTGGTTTACTACGTAGCTCTTCTTCTTACGTTTCAAAGAAAGATAATGCATTAGAAATCTTCTTTGTCTTTCTTCTTCTATAATTTTTAAATATATGTGTAATGTTTGTGAACTCATAACACCCTCCTAACATTAATGTTAAAAAAGTGCGTTGCTTCGTCACCTACTTCCGACCCGAATGGGTTCAACGATTATAATAATATTTATATACTTACTTCTCTATACACCCGTATTCGATACGGTCTATTCCTCTTTCTGTATAATAGAGTGTTCGTGGGTCTTCATCAATAGATGCTTCAGCAATACGACACGATTGCATACTATCATAAGGTATCTCTATAATTACTTTATCATTAAATATAATCATTAGATAGATGAGTAAAGAATTCATGATGTATCAGGCAAATCTTCTCTCAATCTCTTTAAGATATCTTGCTTTCTCTTTATTCTTACCGACCGCTGACCTTCCTCTAGCACTTGATAATTGTTCTATTGCGTCTTCTAGTTTAGATTTAGACCAACCTTTAATTCTTGGCTTACCATTGCATGTTGCATCTGGATTTGCTTTACGTTTTCCTGGGTGAATTCTTGCTGTTTGTGCCATACTAAACTCCTGTTATAAAACCAACGATTATAACTGCTACAATTGCTGCTATTGCAACTCTTAAAATTGTATCTAAATCTTTCATACTTTTCTCCTTGTTTATAAATTTACAACATAAAAAATAAAACCGACAACTAAGACAACAGGAAAAATATAATTTAACCATAAGTTTTTATTTTGCTTACTCGGTTGAAACCATTTACCTGTAGCCTTTAATCTTCGTTCTCTATCTTTATTCATGGCATACTTAAAAAGAACACTAAGTATAAAGATAACAACATTCCAAGTAAAAGTAGAACCCCTATGAACTTCATCTAATGGCCCATCGGAGAACGTAAGTCAAAGTTTTCAGACAACTCTGTATTATCTAAGTCATCTATCTCTGCATTTAACAAATCAATCTCAAGTTGAGCCGGGTCAGGGTCTTCTGCTACTAAGTCATATCCAAAATCACTTTGAACAGTTTTGTACATTTCTAATTTTTTCTTTAAATCAGAATTTTCTTCAGATAATTCTTTTACTCTAACTCTGAGGCCATGTACCTCTTTTTCTTTTTCTTCAATTTGTTTCTTTGTTACATCTATTATATCCATTATTACACCTCTCTAAATCTTGGTTCTTATAAGTACTCATGTACGTCCGTTGAGAAACCTACCTAAGCTATAGCTTGGAATCAAATGACTTCTTTCTAAAAGAAGTATTCAACATCACCATAACTATCAGACGTTACTTTTATGACAGAAGCATACGCCGCTACATCCATATTATCTAGAGCATATTCTTTCACTTCTTCTACAGTTTCAAATATCAAAGGTATTTCAGTAACATCTTTGAATGGGTCTATAAACTTCTTACCTGTAGCATCAAGCACTAATTCAGCATTATCTTTTCTTAAAGCATAACCTTCTTGTTCATAAACCATTGTTGGTATTGGGTGACTCATAATATATTCCTTCTGTTTATCATATATACATGATATCAAAGTTTAGACACTTTGTCAAGCATTATTCCATCTGATTTGGTCGGAGTGGCAAGATTCGAACTTGCGACATCTACGTCCCAAACGTAGCGGTCTACCAGACTGACCTACACTCCGTAAGAAGCCCACCATAGAGATATAACAAAAATAGTGGGCGAAACAGGTAATACTATAAGCAAACCTAAAAGAGTAACTAATCTCTTACGCCAATTTGTTGTTAATTTATTAAATATTTTTAACAGCAAACTATTAGAATCCAAGTAACCAAGTATTATTGGCAAACCATGCTACCACATATAAAACTAAAAGTAGCACACTCAAAACAAATCCACGTATATAATCTTTTATAGTAATCATGAATTCTTTTCTACTTGTTTCCAATCCAGACTTTCTTGTTTATTAAGCAAATCGTCTAGTATTATACTTTTAAACTGATTATATTTTTCAGACCCAGGTTTTAATTCAGGTGCTGTCAAATTATCTAAAGATTCAGGACCGTCTTTATAGTGGTCTAGTGATAATTGTATAATTGCGTAATGTATAACTTTCATCAAGTCAGCTTTATTACGACCATTTTTCTTGCCATATCTTTGAGCATACTTTAAGATATTACCCATACAGAAACCTGTACCGTAACCTTGGTCAATAATAATTTCAGTTGCCTGATATTTTGAATTAGCATAATGAGAACCATATGTCTTATTAATATAATCCATAACATCAGTTACAATTTTATTTTCATTAAACTTGTATTCTATTGTCATCTTGTCTTCCTTTTGTCATATTTTGTTTTATTATAAGTTTTTCAGATTTAGATAATTTAGGGTTAGTAAATTCTTTAACCTTTGTTTGTATTCTAGCCGGGTCTAAACCAATCATAGCACAATACTTTAGAAATGCAAAATGGTCTTCACTTTCTTCATTTAGAATCCAGTCGATTGCATCTTCCTTGTGTTTTATATACCTAGGTCTTTTTCCTGTGTACAAAGTATCTTCAATTGCTTGAGTTAGTACTGCCGTAATCAATATCGCTTCATCATGAACCATTATATATCCTTTAAAATTTGCGAGAAGTATGCCCAATATTGGTCACCATTCTCTGTTACATATCCAATCGACCCGTTATAATTAAGTTCGGTATCGTATTCTTGTATCTGTACACCAAGTTCACCAGCAGGGTCACCTGACCTTGTTGCGATTGATATGTCAGTTATTATACCTTCTCTAAAGTTCGCAGTTCTTTGATTTACATTTACTTTATCATCTATTTTAATTAACACTCATTACCTCTCTATCTTCTTGTTTAACTTTTTGAATATAGGCCTTTTTATTAGGGTCTAATCTCAACTCAAGGTTTTTAACTTCAACTTTTTTGTACTCAGCATCTTGTAAGTTAGACTCAATACTAAAAGATATTTGCCCTGCAAGTAAAGGCCATTTAGAAACAAAAGTATCTACAAATTTGTCTCTTTGTTCTTGATTCATATTAGCAAAACTCTCAACGAGATTATCAGCCAAAACTTTATTCATTATATCTATCACGCAGCCTCCAACATTGCCATTGGCACTCTATAACTTCTGCCAAGCATATCTACAAGACATTTAGTTTGATTAATTTTAGTAATGACACCAGGTGTCTTCTTAGTCTTTTGAACAACAAATACATTTTGCCCAACAGATAGAGTTGCCTTACCAACAATTACTTTCATATCAGAAATAAATTCAGATAATTCGTTAAGTTGAGTAAGATTCATTTTTTGTATTTCAGATTTCACATTTTTCATAATATAGATTTTCCTTTTCAATTGTTTATATAGCTATTATATCGGATTTCGTAAAGCATGTCAAGCATTATTCCATCTATTAGTGGACTTCATTAAGTAATCTCATTTCATACTCAATAATATCATCAATGTTAAATTCATTGATATCAACTAAGTCAAGAGCAACATTTGATTCTAAGATTTCTTTCTTAGCCTCAACTTTAGTGATAAGACCTTTTTTAAGGTTCTCAAAAACAGAGTCTAC
>Ga0209634_1002746_pt1 | contig 12188 bp, 9 predicted proteins | sample LinPmetageLP40_FD_184043 | JGI IMG/M metagenome (GOLD analysis project Ga0209634, IMG submission 184043) | Marine viral communities from the Pacific Ocean - LP-40 (SPAdes) (version 2) | ecosystem: Environmental > Aquatic > Marine > Oceanic | place: Pacific Ocean | collected 2010-08-26 | reverse complement strand
GCGCTTAGCAGCCTCAGCATTGGAGCTTACCGCAATACGCTCAATATTAGGCCAGTGCGTATCCAGCCACTGACGACACTGAGCCAGGGACTGAGGATGGCTGTAGACCTTTTCTATCTTTTCATTAGAGGCGTTACTTAGAAAATGATGATGTATGCGCAAAGCCACTTCACCACATATTTGCAAAGATGACTCAGCAAAACTGTCCAGTGTATGTGTGACCACGCCCTCAGTAGAATTTTCAACCGGCACCACACCATAATTCACAGAACCGGCAGCCACCTCACGAAACACATCCGCAATTGAAACTTGACTCTCACACTGAACGCTATGGCCAAAATGCTTAAGGGCGGCAGCCTGTGTAAACGTTCCTTGCGGCCCTAGAAATGCCACCTTTAGTGGCTCTTCAAGGGCTAAACAAATGGACATTACCTCTCGAAACAAACGCGCCATATCTTCATTTGCAATCGGCCCTTCATTGCGAGACATCACTTTACGCAACACTTGCGCCTCACGCTCAGGCCGATAAAATTTAATAGCTTGACCATTAGCATACTGCTCTTTCACATGAGCAACACTCTGAGCGCACTTAGCACGTTCATTGATTAATAGCTGGATCTGTTGATCAAGGGCGTCGATTTGATCACGCAATGCGCCTAATTCTATCTCTTCACTCATTACGAAAGTCTTATCCGTTTTGACTGGCAAATTCTTGCATAAATGCGATTAAAGCATCCACTGCATCTTCAGTTACCGCATTGTAAATACTGGCTCTCATGCCACCTACACTGCGATGACCTTTTAAATTCAATAAACCTTTTTCATCGGCCTGCTGTAAAAACGAAGCATCCATCGATGCATCCTTTAGGGTAAAAGGCACATTCATTTTTGAGCGGTTAGGTTTAGCAACTGGATTCGCATAAAAACCGCTACCATCAATGTAGTCGTACAACTTCTTAGCTTTACGCTCATTGATAACGGCAATCTTTTCCACGCCACCTTGCTGCTTCAACCAATTAAACACCAACCCCGCCAGATACCAGGAATACGTTGCCGGCGTGTTATACATGGAGCCATTATCTGCTGCTACTTTATAATCCATAGCTGTAGGCGTACCTGAGACAACCTCACCTAGTAAGTCTTCGCGAACAATCACAATACACAAGCCAGCAGGGCCTATATTTTTTTGCGCACCAGCATAAATCAAACCAAATTTTGACACATCAAGTGACTCACTGAGTATGCTTGATGAAAAATCAGCGACTAACGGCACGTCACCTGTTTCAGGAATATAATCAAACATCACACCACCAATGGTCTCATTCGGAGTGTAATGCACATAAGCGGCATCAGGATTTAATTTAAGGGTTTCTTGTGAGGGTGCATAACTAAAGTTGTCATCCGCTGAACTAGCCGCAACATTGACATCACAATAACGCTTCGCTTCTTTAATCGCCTTTTCAGACCATTGACCGGTATTGATATAATCAGCGGTGGCTTTACCACGCAGAAGATTCATTGGAATCATGGCAAACTGAGCAGTAGCCCCGCCTTGCATAAACAATACTTTATAGTTATCAGGAATAACCAACAGGTCGCGCAAATCCTGCTCTGCTTTATTCGCGATAGAAACATACTCATCACTGCGATGAGACATCTCCATGACAGATAAACCTTTGCCATTCCAATCCAGCATCTCGCTTGATGCTTTTTCTAACACAGGACTTGGCAGTGCAGCTGGGCCTGCGCAAAAATTATAAACTCGAGCCATACATCAAATTAGGCGTTCGCCTACCTTCAATAAATTTCAAACAATTAAGATAAGCGACGTGACCTAATCTTAGATTTAATTTTTTCTTTATGACGATGAAAAGCCGAAACCAAAAGCGCCATCATCAAACCCACAAACACACCCGCCACGACCGCAAGTGCCATAACTAATAGTTTTTTAGGTTTGATTGCACCCACAGGTGCAATCGCTCGCTCATCAACCACAGCCAAGCTGACCTTGCTATAGTCAATTTCAAGCGACTTTAACTGATCAATCTTAAACAGAAGTGATGGAAGCTTATCGATAAAATGGTCTTCGCCATACGGCAATTCTTTTGCCAAACGCTGCCTATCCTTTAGCGCTTTTTCTTCAGCGCGCAAAGCCTTAGTACCCGACATATAAAGGGGCGGCTCGTAGGTACCAACGATATCACTTTTACTAAATAAAGATTGCGTTTGGCCCACGGCTTTTGCAATTGAGTAAGCCTCATTAAGCATTAAACTACGACGAGTTTGCTCACCACTGTATTGCTCACGCAACTGTTTAGCGTCGTATTCCAACTTACCCACTTGAGCCGCAACCTTGCTATCTACTGTATTCTTAATATCAGATAACTTGGCAGCTAATGAATATTCAGTATAGGCATTCAAAAGATCAGCGGCCTTTTGAGGGTCAGGCAACTCAAATTTAACCTGTAAATATGTCTCCACATCCTTGGCGCCAGAGGCTTTCGAGGTAAACAACTTATCGAATTTAGCAAAGTTCTGAGCCTCTGTTAGAGCCTCGTTATAAACACCTTCAACCGACTTAATCTCATCCAAATAAGCTTCGTAAAAATTACGACGATACTCCTTTGAAAGCATTGCAGAGCGAGCATCTGCAAAGGACTCTTCAAGATCTTTTGAGTAAATACCCTCTAATTGCGGAACATTGAGCTCCACCACGCTATTTGCTGAAGCTGGCTTAAGTACAACCTGGGTTTCGAATATCTCAGTGGCTCTGAACAAATACAAAGCCGCCAATAATACACAGGCAAAAAAACCGATAAACACCCAGATCTTTTCTTCTACAATGTCATCCCAGAGATCAAACAAATCGATTTCATCATCTCTTACTGAACTCAATTCGGGTGAATCTATGACATCCTTTTGCTCAACGCTCATTGTTACTCATCTCCTTGAGAGTCGTTATCCGCTGCAGCCTCATCAGATGAAACAACCGCATCATCAGAACCTACTAACAAATCTGGATCCAACTCATCATCGGCGTCTAATATTGGTGCAACCCCAACCAAACGCTCACCTTCTTGTACTTTAATTAGTGTAACGCCTTGAGTATTTCTGCCCAGTTTGGACACCTCACTCACACGAGTGCGAACCAAAGTCCCCTGATCGCTGATCAACATAATCTCATGGCCATCATGAACCTGAACAGCGCCAACTAACTTGCCGTTACGATCATTTACAACCATACCAATTACACCTTGCGTACCACGCCCCTTGGTTGGGAACTCTGTGATATCTGTACGCTTACCGTAACCTTTTTCACTGGCTGTTAATAAGGTGCCGCCTTCTTGAGGAATAATCAGCGATACCACCGCCTGACCTTCGGCTAATTTAATTCCACGAACACCACGAGCCGTCCGGCCCATCTTACGAACACTCTCTTCCGCAAAACGAACTGCCTTACCACCATCACTCATCAACAAAATATCTTTTGTTCCATCGGTAATGGCCGCACCCATCAAGGTGTCATCTTCATCTAGCTCAAGTGCAATCAAGCCGCTAGAGCGTTGACGAGCAAAGGCTGTTAAGTCCGTTTTCTTAACTGTGCCCTTCTCTGTAGCCATAAAGATATAATGGCCTTCAGTATACTCGCGAATAGGCAGAATCGTTGTAATACGCTCATCAGCATCAAGCGGCAGTAAATTCACCACTGGGCGGCCGCGACTTTGACGAGAGGCAACTGGAATATCATAGACCTTCAACCAGTAAACCTTACCGCGATTACTGAAACACAAAATGGTGTCATGGGTACTGGCAACCAATAAATGCTCAATGAAATCTTCATCTTTTATAGAGGAGGAAGATTTACCACGACCACCACGTTTTTGCGCTTGATAATCCGTAATAGGCTGAATTTTCGCATAACCACCGTGAGACAAGGTTACTACCATGTCTTCTTCGGCAATTAGATCTTCTAAAGTAAGGTGACGACGAGTAGCAACAATCTCAGTCCGGCGTTCATCACCGTATTCGCTGCGCACATTTTCTAGCTCTTCACGAATCACACCCATCAAACGTTCTTGGCTGGCTAATATTTCAAGGTATTCGGCAATTTCTTCAACTTTGACCTTATACTCACCAATCAGCTTCTCATGCTCTAAACCGGTTAGCTTTTGCAGACGCATATCCAAGATAGCTTGAGCCTGAACAGGCGACATAAAATATTGACCATCACGGAAACCATATTGCGGCTCAAGATGATCCGGGCGACAAGCATCAGAGCCTGCGCGCTCTAGCATCTCAAGAACATCACCTGGCTGCCAAGGGGTACTTACTAGTTTTTCTTTTGCTTCCGCTGCACCTGGAGATGCTTTGATAGCAGCAATCACAGGATCTATATTGGCAAGTGCCACAGTCAAACCTTCAAGAATATGACCACGCTCACGAGCTTTACGTAATTCAAAAATCGTGCGGCGCGTCACCACTTCACGGCGATGACGAACAAACGCTTCTAGCATGTCTTTTAGGTTTAAAATCTTAGGCTGACCATCAACTAAGGCCACTGTATTAATACCAAAAACAGTCTGCAACTGAGTCTGAGCAAATAAGTTATTTAGAACCACCTCAGGCACTTCATTTCGACGAAGCTCAACCACGATACGCATACCGTCTTTATCAGACTCATCACGTAATTCGGTAATACCGTCAAGTTTCTTCTCTTTAACCAGCTCAGCGATTTTTTCAATCAAGCGGGCTTTATTCACCTGATAAGGAATCTCAGTAAAGATAATGGATTCTTTGCCGTTTTTATCGTCCATTTCAAAATGATGACGGGCACGCATTTGTACACGACCACGACCGGTACGATAAGCTTCAACAATACCATCGCGGCCATTAATTAGGCCGGCGGTAGGAAAATCAGGGCCTGAGATATACTGCATCAACTCATCAATGGTTAAATCAGGGTTTTCTATAAGGGCGAGACAACCATTTAGAACTTCAGTCAAGTTGTGGGGCGGAATATTGGTCGCCATGCCCACAGCAATACCGCTTGAGCCATTTACCAGTAAAGCAGGCACTCGAGTTGGAAGGACCTCTGGAATCTGTTCTGTACCGTCATAGTTATCTACAAAATCGACAGTTTCTTTGTCAATATCAGCCAACATCTCATGGGCTAATTTATCCATACGCACTTCGGTATAACGCATAGCGGCCGCGCTATCACCATCTACCGAACCAAAGTTACCCTGACCATCTACTAACATATAACGCATGGCAAACGGTTGAGCCATACGAACGATAGTGTCATACACAGCACTATCACCATGTGGGTGGTACTTACCGATTACATCACCCACAACACGGGCCGATTTTTTATAAGCTTTGTTCCAGTCATTTCCCAACACGTTCATGGCGTGTAAAACACGACGGTGAACGGGTTTCAAACCATCGCGAACATCAGGCAAAGCTCGACCTACGATCACGCTCATAGCGTAATCCATATAGGACTGTTTCAGCTCGTCTTCAATATTAACGGGCAGGATCTGTTTGCTTAAATCACCCATGCAGGCATCCTTTATTCTTCCACCAATTTATTCGGCGTTATTGTTATATAACAAGAGCCACTCAATAATGAGTCGAATCACTCTCTTATTCGGCGCTCTTGCAGCCCCAATAAAGCCAGTCACTTTACCATAAATGAAAGTATTACCACTAATCAAAAGGGCCAAAAAGCCGCCTTTTCAGTTATACTGACGACACTTTTCGTGATTACGTTCATTTTTTAATCAAAGGGATTGCACATGTCGACAAGCACACAAAGCCTGATCACACCTAAGTGGATTCTAACACTTGAAAATGAAGGGCTTTTGGTCGATCACAGCCTCGTAATCGAACAGGATTTAATCAAGGATATACTGCCAACCCACCTGGCACACTCCACCTACCCCAGAGCAACAGAAATCTTGCTAGAAAATCAGCTACTCATGCCTGGTTTTATTAATTGTCACGGCCATGCAGCCATGAATTTATTCAAAGGCCTTGCTGATGACCTGCCACTCATGACCTGGCTAGAAGAACACATCTGGCCTGCAGAAGGTCAGTGGGTAAGCCCAGAGTTTGTCGCTGATGGCACCAAACTGGCCATTGCAGAAATGCTAGCAAGTGGCACCACGTGTTTTTCGGATATGTATTTCTTTCCCGAAGTGGCTGCCGACGTGGCCGCAGAACATGGCATGCGTGGTGTTTTTTACGGCCCTGTCTTGGACTTCCCAACTCCTTACGGAAGTGGGCCAGACGAGTACATTGAAAAAGTCATTCACGCTCACGACACCTTCAAACACCACCCTTTAATAAATATTGGCTTTGGCCCACACGCACCCTACACCGTAAGTGACGAGCCAATACAAAAAGTACGCAGTTTAGCCAGCCAGCTAGATATTCCCATTCAAATTCACTTACATGAAACAGAGTTCGAAGTACTGGACGCCATTGAGAAAACCAATAAGCGTCCAAATGAACGATTACGAGATTTGGGCTTCTGGGGGCCGGATGTGCAAGCCGTTCACGTCACGCAAGCCAACGCAGTAGATCAGGGCATTTTTAAAGAACACAACGTTCACATCGTGCATTGTCCTGAATCCAACCTAAAGCTCGCGAGCGGCTTTTGCCCCACTCACGAAATGCAAACTAAAGGCATTAATGTCGCACTGGGCACCGACGGCTCAGCCAGTAACAACAACCTAGACATGCAAGGTGAAATGCACACCGCCGCACTACTGGCCAAAGGGGTTGCCAATAATGCAAACGCACTGCCTGCCATTGAGGCCATAAAGATGGCAACCATCAATGGCGCAATAGCAATGGGCAAAGAAAACGAGATTGGCTCATTAAAGATTGGCAAGCAAGCCGACATCATCAGCTTTGATTTTAATAACCTTGCCTGCATACCCGTTTATGACCCAATTTCTCATCTTGTGTACAGTGCATCGTCATCTCAAGTTGACCATGTTTGGGTGGCAGGAAAGCTTCAAGTTAAAAACAAACAACTATGCCACTTTAACACGCAACAGCTAATTGAAATGGCGCAAACTTGGGCAGATAAAATTCGCGCAAGAAACGATTAAATCAGAATATTAATTATTAATTTGGAAATGACCATGAGCAATGTAGACCAAGCAGAAGTTGCAAAATTTGAAGCCCTAGCCAGCCGCTGGTGGGACAAAGAAAGTGAATTCAAGCCCCTGCATGACATTAATCCATTACGCACAAATTTTATTGATGGCCACGCTCAGTTAGCAGGCAAGACAGTGTTGGATGTTGGTTGTGGCGGCGGAATTTTAAGTGAGGCCATGGCTCAACGCGGCGCCACCGTTACAGGTATTGACATGGGCGACGCTCCACTAAAAATTGCAAAACTCCATGCACTCGAAAGCGGCCTTAATATCGACTACAAAAAAGTCCCTGTAGAAGAACTAGCAGAACAACAACCTGGAACATTTGATGTAGTCACCTGTCTTGAGATGCTCGAACACGTTCCTGATCCATCGTCTATTATTCGAGCTTGTTACAAACTGTGCAAGCCGGGCGGCCAAGTTTTCTTTTCAACACTTAACCGCAACCCTAAAAGCTTTTTATTAGCTGTGGTTGGCGCAGAATACATTTTAAATATGCTTCCAAAAGGCACCCACGACTATAAAAAATTCATTCGCCCAAGTGAGTTAGCATCATGGGCGCGCCAAAGCGGCCTAAGTGTTGGCGAGTTAATCGGCATGAGCTACAACCCCATCACTAAAACCTATAAACTGGGTCGCGATACCGACGTAAACTATTTAATGCAAACGAGTAAGCCGGTATAACATGAGCCACCCAAATACAAAGATGATCAACTATCATGGTGTGTTATTTGATTTAGATGGCACACTGATCGATACCGCAGAGGACTTTATTCTCTGTTTAAATGATTTACGCAGCGAATATGGACTAAGCCCATTACCTGCCAACGAAATTCGTAAAGTGGTTAGTGACGGCGCCCGAGCCATGATTAAGCTAGCCTTTAATATTGAAGAGTCTGATCGCAACTTTGAGGAACGAAAGCTGCAATTCTTGGATTTATACCTAAACAATATCGCGCGCAAAAGCCGATTATTTAGCGGCTTGGAATGCACCATAAACTGGTGCGAAGCGAATGCCATACCCTGGGGGATCGTGACTAATAAGCCTCGCCTATATAGCGAGGCCTTATTACGTGCTTTAGATCTTCACACTCGAATCAACACCTTGGTGTGCCCTGACGATGTCACCAACACAAAACCAGACCCAGAACCGCTTTTAAAAGCATGCGATGAAATAAAAATCAGTACCAATCAATGCCTCTATGTGGGCGATCATGCTCGCGACATTGAAGCTGGAAAGCGCGCAAACATGCCAACCATAGCAGCGGCATACGGCTATGTTCATCATTCAGATGAAGCCCAAAGCTGGCAAGCTGATTGGTGCGTAACAACATCTGATGAATTAAACACCCTTTTACAAACTCTTCTAACACCACAAAGCGGCAACTCTTTTCCGCAAGCGGCCAAGTTTTAATACCCCGGAAACCTTTATGAACGCAAAACCTCTTCAAAACAAAGTCATTCTCGTTACCGGCGCAAGCTATGGTATTGGTGAAGCTGCTGCATATGGCTTTGCAAAAGCTGGCGCCACGGTGATACTTCTAGCCCGTACAGAAGATAAACTTAATAGCATCTATGATGACTTTCTAGCGCAGGGACTGCCTGAGCCCGTGATTGTTGAATTTAACTTAGAGACTGCACCAGAAGAAGCCTACTTCCAGCTTCGAGACATGATTGATAAAGAATTCGGCAGACTAGACGGCCTATTGTTAAATGCCGCCATGCTCGGTCAGCGCACCCCTATTGCCAACTACAACTGGCAAACATGGAGCAAGGTCATGGATATTAATGTTAATAGCCAATTTCTAATGTCGCGAACCTTACTTCCCTTGCTAGAAAGCAGCGGTAAACACGCCTCAATCATCTTCACATCTTCCAGCGTTGGTCGTCAAAGCAAAGCTTTTTGGGGCGCCTATGCTGTATCGAAATTTGCCATTGAAGGCCTCATGCAAACCATGGCTGCGGAGCTTGAAAACACCAGCGAAGTGCGGGTAAATAGCTACAACCCAGGAGGCACTCGTACCGGAATGCGCGCAGCCGCCTACCCAGCTGAAAACCCAGATACAGTAAAAGCCCCTGACGCCATTATTGATGAGTATATTTTCTTAATGAGCGATGCCGGTCATGATACCCACGGTCAGGCACTTACCTTTCAGAACTAGATCAAAATATTGACGACTAGCTTGTAAGCTCACAAGCTAGTCAAATAACGTCAATTAAATGTAACTCTTCCTTCATACTCCATTCAATAAACTGACACTTTTTCAAAAAACACCGACAAACAACTGCCCATTTCCAATCATTTTTTCATTCAGGCCAACTTAGAAGCTATAAGTACTTGTTTTATATAGGGTTTATAGCAACTTAGAGAACTGGCACAGTAATCGCTTATTCAAACGAATATTTACACAGTTTGAGGCCCTAACATGGCGACTCAGTTTTCGAATATCAACAACCTACAAGATGACAAGCTGACGCCCTATTCTCAGCTTGCGGCCAAGCCACAAATAAAATCCGATGTATTAATTCGCCTTTCGACTTTTTTACAAACCAGTCTGGAATACCAAACACTACTCGGTATTTTCCAGCGTGAAATCGCCAGTACTGTTTTAATCGACGGCCTAGTATTTGAGAACTCTGAACTGAACATAAACTTTACGCTTGGCCAGATGGGCGTGCATAGCAGCAATTATCAGCTAAAAGCACAAGGCAGCTACCTTGGGGATATTACATTCTTTCGCACAACTCGATTTCGTGAACATGAGCTGGCCAATTTAGAAGCGTTAATGGGCACCTTGGTATACCCACTTCGCAATGCCATGCGCTACCGTCACGCACTGGACCAAGCGTTCAAAGATCCATTGACCGGTGCAGGCAACCGTATTGCCCTGAACGACAATTTGACGCGCGAAATGGAATTGAGTAAACGCCTTAACTATGACCTAAGTGTATTAATGATCGATCTTGACCACTTCAAGCGAATCAATGATGGTTATGGCCACCTTGTAGGCGATGAGGTTCTTAAAGCCGTCGTCACTCAAATTAAACACTGCATCCGACAAACCGACATCTGCTTTCGTTATGGCGGCGAAGAATTCGTTGTATTGCTGAATAACGCCAATATCGCGAATGCCCGCCTGATTGCTGAGCGCATCCGCATGACCGTATCCGAACTGTGTATTGCCACAGATAAAGGCTTGCTTCAAGTAACCCTGAGTACGGGCCTTGCTATGCAAAAAGAAGACGACAGTAGCATGGACCTGTTAAAACGCGCCGACAATGCACTTTATCAAGCGAAACAGTCTGGTCGTAACAAGGTTTGTGTTAGCAAAGAAAATCATGCCGTGGCATCACAATAAAAGTTAATGGAGTCCACCTCCATTAATGGCTAGAATGCCGCCATGAAATTTGATGTTACGCCCATTGCCTTTGTCGACTCGTGCTACAAAGAGAAATTCGCTACCCCACGCCAACCTGGGATTGTCTCAGAGGCTAAGGGTATAATCGCTCTTATCCCACCGTTTAATGACCCTGAAAGCGTGTTTGGTCTAGAAGACTGCAGCCATATCTGGCTGCAATTTATTTTCCATCAGTGCATAGATAAAGGCTGGAAAGCTAGAGTACGCCCACCAAGGCTCGGGGGTAATAAAAAGATGGGGGTATTTGCAACACGGGCCACACATCGACCCAATGCGATTGGAATGTCAGTGGTCAAACTAGATCGCATTGAAACACACACCAATGAAGTATTACTTCACGTAAGTGGCCTTGATTTAATTGATGGCACGCCTGTCATCGACATCAAACCATACGTACCTTATAGCGATGCCATTGAGCATGCTCACTACCCATTTGCGCAACAAGCGCCACAACCCATGCCGGTTTACTTTTCTATAAAAGCTGAAACAGCCTTAAAAACGAATGCACACCTTAAAAAACTTATTGATCAGGTTCTCTCTCAAGATCCTCGACCTGCATTTCATAAGATAGATGAGACACGTGTTTATGGCGCCAAACTTGAAGATAAAAACGTTACCTGGATTTACAAACTGGTCAACAATACGTGCGTCATTGAAGTGAAAAATGTTGAGCCAGCGTAATAACAACTGACTCAACACCCATTACCTTTACGGCTCGATCAAGCCGCTTGATCCTGCTGTTTATTCTCTTGTGTTTTAGTTAAATCTGGCTTACCTGCCAACGCATATTGATGCAAACCAGGCAAATGAATGGTTTGTAGATACACTTTCCAGCTATAACTGTCGGCCTTAGCATTGAATCTTTTTTGTTCCAACACAGAAAAACGTGCTTGTAGTTGCTCCAACTGAATGGAATCAAATCGATATTTTGGGGCCGTGTAAAAACCAAAAATGGTGGCTAGGCTAGCCGTTGTATTCGCTTTATCCATTAAACGTCCGGCACTTTTGGAGCCTAACAAACGACCCATAATGGTTTTCAACCAGGTACTGCCTTTAAGTGCAGCCATATACAAACGGAATGTCTTAGGGGTAACCGTTTTAAAGGCATCTTGAGGCTTACCTGCAAACAGCTTAGGTAACTGCTGATACTGATCTAGTGACGCTTGCTGAATATAATCAATGAATTGCTTCAAGCGAATTGGGTTTAAGCGACCACTGCAACATTGATAAATACGATAACGGCTGGCGCTCTGAAATAATTGCGCACTGCACATCAGTGCTGAATTGGCCACAAGATCAACTGGAATCACATCCAAAATCCCATTGTCATCTCCGGGGAAAATCGATACACGGCCTTTGGCATAGGCATAAATCAAAGCATCTGCCACCTTAACGCCCTCTACCCACCCCGGCAAAGGAGAGCTAACAGCACTTTCAATGATTGATGGACGCAAGATTGTCAGGTTTTGCTTATCCAGCGCTTGAATCAACAACTGCTCACCAAGCCACTTGGTAAAGGTATAGGTATCACTCCAGCCAAAGTGCTGACTTTGCTGAATACCCAGTTGAATTAACTTATTTTGCTGCCTTGAGGCATTGG
>Ga0209634_1002745_pt1 | contig 12190 bp, 25 predicted proteins | sample LinPmetageLP40_FD_184043 | JGI IMG/M metagenome (GOLD analysis project Ga0209634, IMG submission 184043) | Marine viral communities from the Pacific Ocean - LP-40 (SPAdes) (version 2) | ecosystem: Environmental > Aquatic > Marine > Oceanic | place: Pacific Ocean | collected 2010-08-26 | reverse complement strand
CCACCCTTCTCTACAACAACCGAAGATATATATGAAGAAGTAATTAAATAATTTTGTTCAATATTGGAAAATGAAGAATATAAACCTAAGGCATTAGTAGGTTGAGTACTATAGAATCCCTTATTATCTCTAACAGTTTCTACAGTAAAATATGCAGATCCAGTACTAGTAGTATTCCCTATTGTAAAAACATAAGAAACCCCACCAGTTAATTCCTCTATTGGTGTTCCTGCTCCATTTAATTGACTTGCGGTATATGATGCCATAAAATAATTTTATTATAAATATACAAAAGGTGAAAAACGACTCTTTCTCTCCTACATTATCGCATACTTAAATACGTATATATACTTACTATTAAAATATTTATAGAATAGCGTGGTTTACCCAATAAGGATTCGTATATTACACACATGAATGAGTTAATAAAACTAGAGGGAGATAATCTAGATGCCTTTATGGGGCATGAAAACTTAATTGTAATTTTTACCCGTGACCATTGTGGGGCGTGTGTAAAAATAAAAACATACCTTAAAAAACTAGACCAAAAGTATAAGGTTATACTAATAGATCATATAAAATCTCCTAAAAGTACAAGATTTATGCCTATCCCTATAGATTTTTACCCTAAAATAGGGTTATTTAATAGGGGGTATTTTACTAAAGAATTAACACAATTTGATATTATGAACCAAACTATAGATACAATATGATTATACTTACCTACATTAGCGGGTTAATGACCGCATTACTAGCAGGATTACTTTTTTTCGCCGTACGTGCTTATAGAAAGTATACTTTATTACTGGATCTCAATGATGAATCTAATAGATATAATTTTGAAAGATACAAGGAAATGGAAGAGTGGATGGATGAGACAAATGAGGATCTGGATTATATCAGAGACAACATGGAACAAGACAGCTATGAAAGTATTACGGAATTAAACGGTAAACTTAAAGAATTAAAAGAAAACCAATTAAGGCAAAGACATGACGTGGATAACTTACGTGACATCCATGATAAACTTTATGAATCGATGTTTAATAAAATAACTGTTTTGGAACGGAATTTAAAGGCATTGGGTAGTGACCCAAACACTATATCTAGATATTAAACTTCTTGTGAAAAAGAGAAAGTAGGGGAGATAACAAGGTAAACACCTAATAGTTGTGCGCGACGAAATAGGTACGGACCCACTGGTGCACCGGTGGGTGAAGCCCCTCAATTTATCGATGCCAAAAATTTTTTTGAGATCTCTTTTTTGGATATTTGTGGTTTTTCATTTTTTTCCATTTTACCATTTAAAAATATAAGTATATACTTCCCGAGGGTGTAAGATCGTACGAGCTCACTCTGCTACCACCAACCCTTTTCTACGCACGCCACGCTATATGCGGACGTCGGCGCGCATGGATATATACAGCGTACGGCGTACCGCCGGCGGTATATAGGCAGGTCCACTATCGTATTACCGTAGGTATATTTATGTATTAAGTATGTAATATGTAAGTACCCCCGCTGTTGTAAGTACGGTGTAAGTACCACGTACAGAAGTACCACCGCGGTATTTGTATCCACGGTGGTAATTATTATGTCTGGTATTATTATTTTATCCGACGGCTATCTCATCCATGTTATTACATATCCAAACCTCACCATGCTTGCCCCAGTGCTGTTGAGCGATCGCTTCATAATGTATTGCTTTACTCATGTCATCACCTGACCATATGTTTTCAATTCCGTCTCCGTTGTCAACCTTTAATGTATACATTTTCATAACCTTTATTTTTATGATGCCATCCAGGCAGCGTTAATTTTATCATTTTCAATTTGCTGTAATGCTTCCTCGCTAATACCTAGCTCAATTGCTCGTGCTACGGTGATCGTGTTGAAGAATAATGCTGTTTCTACTGCTGCTGTGAAATGTTTGCTCATAACCTTTATTTTAATCGTGGCGCTTACGTGCTCCAACATGGTAAATATACGAAGGATGTCCCGTGTAGCCACATTTAATCGCAATTACAGTCATGAGTCGTTATGAACAAGGCGGGCATTGCCGTATCCTCATTTGTCACAGCGTATCATTGTGAATAAGAAAAATGTACACGTGTAGCCAAGGTGAATAATACAATATACCTACGTTTACCTACGTTTCACTTGCGTATAACACAATTGTTCATGTTTTGTTCGTATATACTTTAAGGTAAGTCGAGAAGGCGTGGTTCATTATGTGACTGGGTTAGCACCATCTCACTCTCACCACATACACTATCGTACTTGCTTGTCACACGTTATATACATTTATATGTACATTCACATATTATTATATCTATAGTCCACACTTAATTAAACGTAGGTCATACTTTTGCGTATAACCCAGATACACATTGCCTATCTACGTTGAGGTGTAGCATATCCTACACGTTTTGGTGTCTTTACCGTTCGAATTTTCATTACCTTTAGCCACTCCATTAGTTGTGTGTACATTTGTTTGTTGCTGTTTCTACTCATAACTTTACCGTTTTTATTATTTTAATCCTTATCAATCATTTTAATCCACTCATTCACTCTATTATCCCAATTCTCATTTTTCGCCCACCTTAATGCTTTTTTTACTTTATTCGTCTGTCTTGTATTATATAGAGGTTTATTTATATCGTTTAGTAGATCATTTATTACTGAATCTGGATCCATCGTACATATCTCTCCTCTATCTCCACTACCTATTAGACTCATTATGTTACCTGTTCCTGTTGTCATTATCTTTACCTTACCCATCATCATCTCCAAAGCACTAATACAATAAGTCTCAACATAATCACTACAATATATCCAATATTCCGCCTTAGCAATCTCACGTTTCAAGTCCAACGGACATAGATTTGCCTTCCATTCAACATCCTTTAAGCCCTTAAGCGTTTTCTTATCTAACCAATTCACACTATAAGGAGGTGAGCACACAACCAAACTTAAATCTGGACGCTTTGCCTTCCAATCACTCCAATTTCTGAGTATCATCTCTAATCCCCTATCGGGACTACTACTCCATATAACTCTACCTTTAACCTTATTATCCGTATCAATTTCTATTGGCTCACTTTTCCACTCCGTATAATCATCTAAATCAATAGCATTATCTATAGAACGTATATACGTATTAGCTTCTTGGGGTGTGTAGTCAAAAAGTTTGCTTGCATTTTCTTTAAGTATATTAGCGTGAAACTTGCTTACTCCTATTATCGCTTTTAATTTTGGGTGTTTGAAATAACTCTTGTATTCGTTTAGTTCCTCCCCTTTATACCATTTATAGTAATCTTCATTATGCATCCAAAAGTAAGCCTTATCAAATGATATGTTAACCGCTTCTAAATGCTTAATAAAACTAATATAATTATTTCCTATAACAATATCATAGTGGTCCTTTACTCTTACATCATGTGCCTCATTTAAACCTCTAGGTCCCCTATTATTTTTTAGTGCGTCTTCGTTTACCCATTTTACACCCCATAACCAACCTAATTTTACATCACCTGCTACTGTTACATCATAACCCTTGCTTTGTAATTTATAAGCTAATTTAAGCATTGAGTATTCGCTTCCACCCATACCTTGTTCAACCCAATTTCTTGCGTCCCATTTTTGTGCGTGATAACCAACCCACAGTAATACACTTTTATTTACCATATTATTCTATTGTCATTTTACCTTCGTTTACTGCTAGTAATTCTCTATCCCATAAATTAATAGCAATAGCATATCTAGTACCTTTTGTAACTGGTGTTACTCTGTGTACTTTGTTACCTGCATCAAAGATTATTAATCTGTTATATTTGGCTTGTACTCGTTCTACATCACCATTCTCATGTTCTATTTCTAACATACCACCTTCAAAATCAATATCCATAGGGTAATATACGGTTCCAATTACGGGTCTAACTATTTCACCTGTACGTTTAAATTGTTCTTCATCTTTATCGTAATGTCCTCCTAAGTCTTTATTAGCTTTATCTGGTCCATAAACACCTGTCCAATATTCGAATCCAACTATATCATATCCTTGTGTTGGTGAGTGGTCCTTCCAAATGTATTCAATTAATTTTTGTTTAATTGTTTTTGTAGGTGAGTTCCACCAACCATCCCACCACATAAAGTTTCCATTAGGTCCAAAAAATGTGTCTTTTTGTTTGGTTATATTAGAGAGTAAATCTTTATCTTGTATAAAATCGTCTATTATTATCATGCTAAATTTTGGTTTTTAATAAAACTTACTACTACATATCTAATACCTTCTGTTACAGGTCTAGCCCCATGTTTGTGTGTTATATTTCCTGGATGTAATGTCATTACACCTAATTCTTTTGGGTTAACGTTACATTTATATTTAGGAAAATATGTACCACCACCTTTAAAATCGCCTGGGTTTAGGTTTACTAATGTAGTTATATTACTATGATCGTGATGTATTCCTAAATGTGCTTGTTCTTCAGGCTTATATCTAATTATAAATGATTCATCTCTTAATCCATCCCATGATACCCCATCTAATTGATAAACATATTTGGCTAATGGTTGTACGTGATCATTTATTAATTTATTATAAATTTTATCCATACCTAGTACTTCGAGTAAATTATCTGTTGTAGGATGGAATTCGTGTCTATTATTTACCCATTGTTTAGTTTCACTTAATTCTATTAATTCATTACAAAATGCTTTTGAAAAAAATGGAAATGTATAAACATGAGTACAAGGTTCATCTATAATCAAATCATATTCTTTACTTAATACAAGTGGATTAATATATTTTTTACACCACTCATCCCAATTACTATCATCTAGTATAGGATATTTTGGTGTTATTGTAGATGGTTTATTATATCGTTTATGAATACCTGTTTTATTTAATTTTTTACGATTAGTATTAACTGTCTCAGGTGGAAATTCAGTTAATGATGTTGTATTTCTGTTTGATAATTGATTAAAATAACCTCCATTTAAAGAGTATGCTACAAATTTTGGGTTGTGAAGTATTTTAATAGCATCTTTTCTGTCACTAGTACCATTTATCGCTGGGAAGAATTCATCTGATATTATTATATTATCTAATATTTTAGAATCTATTACCTCCTTCATACCTTTTCGAGTAACTATATAAGCGTGATTATTATAAGTGTAACCTACTTTGGTTACATTTTTATTAATCCTTGTTTCTTCACTAGGAGAACACATAGCATTCCTATCTAAATATAAAATACTACAATCATCAGGTACTTCACTTAACACTAGTCTAGAAGGGTATTCACCTGAGGGATTAAAATCTTCTTCTAATATTAAGATAGTTTCAAATCCTTCCTCATAAGCGGATTTAATAACATTATAATGAGATAACATACAACCTGTTTCTCCTGGTGTAACTTCTCTATTCCAAAATGAGTTTTCGCTATCAATTTTCCACCAATCAGCATTTTTAAATTTATATTTAGATTTTAAATCCTTATCCCAACCATTAACAGCAGGATATATATAATATTTAAAGGGTTCTATATAATTTGCTTTAGTTAATCTTTCATTTATTTCTTTTTCTGGGGTATTGAGATTAATTATGTAAGTAAAATCTATTTTTTTCATAACTGTATTCATTTTTAACTTTCAAATTCTATGTCTAAATCCTCTTCAGGAAATATATAATATTTTTTAAATAACTTATCATCATGTATCAAACATTCTTTACATATAACTTTTCGTTTAATAGTAGCTACTAACTCATCATATGCTAGCAATTCCATTTCCCAACCTTCATCCATATCTAATTCACCCCAATCGGATAAATCCCCCCATAATTCTACTCTACTAATATCATTTTCATTACAATACTTATCTATCTTATCTTCCATCCATTGTAATATTGGGACTTCGGCTGCAAATATTTCAGGTAAATCTGTAGGTTTATGGCACCAACCACACGTATTAGACTTCTTCATAGACAACATCAGGAATTAAGTTACATATTAAAAATTTATCCTTTTGTTGAAACACTCTATCACAATCTAATTCATGTACATACATACCTAATACTTGTTGGTGTATACTACCATCTTTATTTTGAAAGTTATGTATAGATACCTCTTTTATTATATTATATGCATTACCGTCTTTGTGTATTATATTATAATTCATATATGTTTTATTTATACGTTAATATACGAAAACTTATTGAGTAATCCTAATTATACAATAGAAAGATTATCTATTTCCTGTTGTAATTTTTGGATGGTTTTTTTAGTTTTGAGATTGGATGTAGTTTCTCTATATTTGAGTTCTATAATTCTTTCCCTTAATTCTTTTAATTTTGTAGCTTTTTCATCTTTAGTCATAGTGATTGGGATATTAATTGTTTATATTTAGTTGTTGACCATCCATGGTCTCTGTTTAAATAATGTATTTTTATTGGTAAATTATCACCTGTAAATGGTCTTCCTATATAATCATCACCTAAAAACCTAATATTAAATTCACCATATTTTAATAAATCTAACAATTGTCCTTCGTAAGTATATCTAATAACATCATCAACATATCTAATGCTTAATAACATTTCTTTACGCTCATCAACCGTTAATATAGGTTTAAATTTCTCAGGTCGTTCTTTAGAAGGGTCTGTGTGCAACATTATTATTAGGCAATCACATTGTCCTTTTGCTTCTTTTAACATTTGAACATATCCAGGATGATATACATCAAAATTACCTGCTATAACCCCTTTTACCATAGTTTTGTAAATAAATGTGTAAACCAAGCTATTAACCCATTTAGATTTAAAGCTACTAAATTCCATTGTTTACGTGATGACGTTTGTACTATAATACACATAAAACCTATTACATATAATCTTGGGTCTAGTGTCCACTGTGCTGCTATTAAAAAACCTGCCCCCATATAACCTACACGTGAAGCAAATTTCTGGTATGATGTTAGCTTATTAGTGTATACTAACATTTTAAGTATTTTATACTTTAATGTTTTAACTATTTTCTTCTTAGCCATATTTATTTAGTTTTCCAGAGTACTTGTACACAAATTAAAATTAGAGATAGTGCTAAACTAACCCATGTTTTCGAATTCATCCCTTCATTAAAGTGGTGGTTTATAAATATAGCATAAATAACCATTCCAATTCCAAATCCTATAAAACGAGCAGGCCACATCAAACCTCCCATACCTGTTACTGTATACTTAGTACCCCAAATGTAAAAAAAGGATAATATAATACCTGAAGCAGCCGTTAAGACAATATTATTTCTAAACCAATCAGTTTTAAGGAACTGACCATTTAATTGGTAAAAGGTAAGTAAGTGAGCAACTAAAAATGCTCCTATACCTATAAATAAATCCTTAATTATCATTTCCCCTGATTATTATAAATGTCAGCAGCATCCTCTCCATATCCTACATTATATACCATAGTTACAAATAAACAACGTATTACTAAACTATTCCAAGGACAATCATCACTTTCTTCCCAAAATTCAAAACCAATCCCCAAATTAAAACCATCATGAGGCCATTTAAAGTTAAACTGTAATCCAAACCACTTTTCCATATTTTTATTTATTATTTAAATGTTTATCTTTACAAAATTCTAAATCTATATAACTTGATCTAATATCTAATCCTTCTATATTAAACGGGTATAACCAAGGATCTACAGTTCTCCATCCTGGACCCCATTTTTTAAACATATACTCATAATTCTTGAAATTTGATTCACTAATTTTCTCAGCTAATTCAGGTGAATCTTTTTTGGTATTCATACCTGTCTCATAATAATCATGATCTGTGCCTTGACCCATTATACCATTTCCGTGATAATAATCAGCTTTTAAATTTAAAACAGTTTTAATAGGTTTTACATGAAGTCTCATTATATAATCACTGTCTTCACAATATGCTGGGTAAAAGTTTTCATCAAATAAACCATGACTTTGAATTGTAGTATCTTTAATTAAAAAACAATCAAATGAACCTAAATTAAAATCACCACCATTACCAAACACCATTCCAACTTCACCATCTTGAGCCTCAGTATACATTTCTTCTAAAAACCCAGGACCAAAACTAACATCATGGCTTGTTATAATCCAGTAAGGTGAATGCATATAAGTTTTTATTACCATATTCCACCCTGCAGCACATCCTATATTATAAGGCATCGTAGCTAACGTAAAATTTTTAATATATTTATGGGGTTTATTTATTAATGATTGGATTTCCTCTGTATTTTCACCATTACTACCATTATCTATAATAAGATAATTCTCAACTGGAAAATCAATACTATCTATTTGCTTTTTTAACCAATGCGCCCCATTTAATATTACTGTTCCTAATACTGGTATCATACTTTTAATTTATGTTTTCCCCTTTTAGGGTTATATTCATTAATTGGCATACTCATTGTGGAATATAATCCACGATTGGCCTGTTTTTCTGCTATTATTTGTCTATATATGGGAGATTCTAACTCACAACCTTTATATTCTCGTATTTTTCTCATTTTAATTGGTCTTGTTCTGGTTGGTGTCTCTCGTAGTAACCTGGGTAATTCTCTTCTTTATTTTTACGGTGATTGTAAAATATATTCCAAAATAAAAATGCTACATAGACACTAAATATACTTCCACCTACTATAAACATTGCTACACTCATCTTCTTTGTCTAATTGCTATTGAAAATAATAATATTGTTCCCGCCCAATGAGCTGAGTATAGAGCTTCTTCTGTGTTACCTGATAATCCTAGCCCTATTGAATAGCACATGCACGCAAATGCTATTATAATTGGATACCATACATTTAAAAATTGTTTTAATTTATTCATCTTGATAAGCATAAATTGATAGAAGCCCTGAATATTTGCAGATGTATTTAGGATCGACTTCAATAAAATCCTCTTCTAGTTCATCTTCTAGTTCGTAATGTACTCCTGACATGCACATATTATAACATTAAATTATTATTTTCTAAAAACATCCAAAAACGTTCAAGCCATAATTCAACTCTAACATCTTCAATTGTATCTTTTGCTCCATACCCTTCAATACGTTTTTCAGCTACAAAGGCTATCCCCATATCACAATAGTCTCTGGATTTATCTCGTTCTCCTAATGTAATAAAATGTTTTGCCTTATCCAAGCAGTTATGTAAAATTTGTCTTTGAATAACCATTATTTGTTAAAATATTTATTTATTAATTTATCTTTAACTTCTTCACTAATTTGGTTGGTTTGATATAATTCCTCTATTAAAGCTACCATTATGAGTGTATTTGGATTAATTTATCTATATCTTCTCTTGATTGCCATCCTAAAACCATATCATTATCTGCAGGTATAAAATTCCCATCTTGATCAAATATAGCAACTTCAAATGTAGAAACATCTTCAGCTTTATCAACTGCCTCTCTAACTCCACCTTTACCTGTGCTGTACATTCCTTCACCAGCTACAATAGATAACTCAATACCATTATCTAACATAAGTAATCCTTGAATACTTCCTTTACTTACTTTATGTTGTTTAAAAACAACGTCTTTAAATGTTTTCATGACCTTTATTTTTTAGTGTTGCTACTTAATCATAACAACACGTGAATATACGAAAAAAAAACGCGGTAACCAAATGTTACCGCGCTTATCTTTAATTTATTTTAATTTATCTTATTGGTAATCTTTCATAAAACGACCGAAATGCTCTTGTAATGCTTTATCAGCAACATAGTTTTTAAAGTCTTCAACATAATCTTCTACACTATCAAACTCATCACCTGCTTTTTTTAATGATCTTAAATATGACTCAATTTCCATACTAGTTCCATTAGCATCAACTTTAAGGGCTCTAATAAAATCTACTCCCTTACCTTCAGTATAAGCATCCATATTGCCTTTAACACCTGCTTCTAAATCTGCTTCACCTGGTTGCATAGCACCTTCTCCAATTTCATCTACATAATTATCTGATTCTTCCATACCTGCTAATCTATCACCTTGTGCTTGACGATTGCTTATTTGTTTAGACATTTCATTACTTAAATGAGCAATTACATCTTCTGCATAAAATGGATCTTCTTCAATTAAATCTAACCATAAGTCTTCAAATACATCTAAAAATTTAGCTTTTAACTGTATATTCATTAAACCTTCAATACGGTTAGCTACTTCTTTTTCAATTCTTACTTCGTTCATTCTTTTCTTTTGTTTAGCAGTTGGACCTGATCCACCACCTTTTCGTTTAATATTAGCTATTTTACCAGCAATTTTACCAGCATATTCCTTATCTACACCTTTTTGCTTATCTACTTTTTTAGCTAATGACTTAAATGATTCATCTACTTCCATACCCGCTTTTTCTTGAGATGCTTCAATAGCTAAATCAACTGCTTCAGTATCTTCTTTTACATGGCTTGGTTTCATTCCTAGTTTAGCTGCAGCACTTTTAACTCCATCTCTAGGTTCTTTATCTTTATCTTTAGCATCTTCTTTTATATAACTATCCATAAAAGCACCTAAAGTATCTGGTATTCCCATATCAAATGTTTCCATAGTTGATTTAATTTCAGCATGAAAATCTCCAAAAAACATACTTGCTTCTTTAATGGCACCTTCTTCTAAGGCATCAATAGCTTTTTGTAAATGGTTATTTTCTCTATGGTAATTAACATCTTCAAAATCATCAGATATTTTCTTTAGAATCTCAATATCAGTATCAACTCCTGTTTCTAATCCTGCTTTTAACATTCCGGCATAATCAAAATCTCTAGTGAAACCTGATCCAATTCTGTATTGTTCAAAAATGTCTATTAGATTGTATTTACTCATTGTTTTGTATTTTGTTATAAATATATAAAAATTAGGCTAAATTATATTTTTGTTTATATTTGCCAATAAATGAACTACCAACACCCACTTCAAGCCACTCAGCAATATCAGGTATACCCGGTATTTTTTTAGCTGACAGAACATAATCAATATTTTTATTAATTACCTTCATTTTAGTTTTAGCATTTGAACGGTTGGATGTTTTAAATACTATTACTGTAGGCATATCCTTAGCATATGTACGTTGGTCTATTTGGGGTTTAGTTTGTTTAGTTCCTTTATCTTCCCAATGTTCTGTTTTATAGGGTCCATTTGCAAACTTGCTTCTATCATAATACCAAACTGATCTACTACCTAATTCAGGTTTTGATGGTACCTCATTAAATTCTTGAGTGTAATTTTGCCATACTATTGCTTCTTGCTCTTTTGGTCTACCTCTACTCATATGTTTATTTTTCTGTAGTGTTAATTATTCCACCTATTATCTTTGTATCCGCCAAGTGACTCATATCTTCAGGATCATAATCATGTGGTTTTGTATTAATTAATATACCTTTTTCTGTATTAGTAAAACCTTCTACTATAACATTCATATCATCCCCATGTATAATATGAGATAACATTTGACCTACTCTAATAAATGGTCCACCTGATGGATCTATAAAATCATCTCCGGCTCTTATATATTCAAAATCACCTTCCCATAATACATTACCATCTTTTTGTTTAGTGAATGTATATTCATCACCGTATCTATTTCTGTAATTTACCATATTCCATATTCTTTACCAATCCTATAAAAAATTCCTATTAATATCCCTATGGTAAATGCTGTAAGTATAATTCCTGTTAGCCTATAACCATTTTCAACTTGGGATTTTGATCTACCTTGCCAATTACTTGGATTCCATTTTTTATTCATATTACTTAACTTTTTGATTGTTAAATCTAGTTAATAATTGATCTGTTGTTTCACTTTGAGCATCATATTTTTTATGGAATCTTACTTCCTCCATCTTATCACCATAACCTAATTGGAAGGAAATATAACTACCTGATTTAAATTCAACTTTTACAATTGGGAAACTAGTATAATTTCTATACCCTTTATAATAATCAGAACCAATAGTAACTTTAGCTTCAGGATAGAATGTTTGGAAATTAACAACTACATTATTTAAAGCAATATCTTCCTTATTTTTATGTTCTAATTCACCTACTATACGTTCGTTATATTCTTTATACTTAACAAGTAATGAACTTGGCTTATAATGTCTGTATTGTTTAGTAACACTTGTACATTGTAATTTATCACC
>Ga0209634_1002744_pt1 | contig 12192 bp, 12 predicted proteins | sample LinPmetageLP40_FD_184043 | JGI IMG/M metagenome (GOLD analysis project Ga0209634, IMG submission 184043) | Marine viral communities from the Pacific Ocean - LP-40 (SPAdes) (version 2) | ecosystem: Environmental > Aquatic > Marine > Oceanic | place: Pacific Ocean | collected 2010-08-26 | reverse complement strand
ATTGTCACCTTTGTTCCATCAGTTGATGTATTAGCCAGTGTAATAATTACTGCTGATGGTTTCCCATCTTTATCATAATATTGTGAATCATATCCTTCAACATCTTGTTTTTTTTGCCATGGACAACCAGAACCACCACAGTTATCTTCGCATTGTTTTTTACAAAAAGCGGCATCACAGTCTACATTTTTAATACAATGTTGAATACAATCTATTGAGTGTCTTCCCATAGGTCTAAATTCGCATGGAGTCACATCCGTATTATCATCACATTCTCTTCTACAATGATTTTCAGAACACTGTGTTTGCGCACAGGCTTCTTTACACTTTCGTTTATTTTTATAGGTTCCTCCATAAAAATCACATTGAATTGTAGTAGCTGGAATAACAAAACTACCCATATAACCATCCAGATACTGATAAGTATCATCAGGTAATTGAAATCTACCAAAATAGTAAGTTTCATTATTAAGTACACATGTCTTTGCTCCTAAGTCACCTAGACACTTACCATTAGAAGTAGCGCAATCATCATCCTGAGTGCAAGCTATATCTTTAAAGTAGAGTTCTTTCATATCCGTCTGGGTGTTTAATTTAGCAGTAACTCTATCTTTAAAAGTATTAACTGTACATCCATAAAGTTGATAACTAAATATAGGATCGCTATTAATCTTAAGTGACTCTGACTCTACTTCATCAGAATCAATTACAGCGATAAATAAATCGCTATTTTGATTATACATACACCATCGTTTTGATTCTGATGATATTAAATATTTTTTGGTTGTCGCATTTTTTAATATAAAATTAAATGTAAATCTAAAGTTCTCAATATTGTGATTTAAACTAGAATCTGAACTATTAATAGGTAGTTCAATATAACTGTTATTATTAGAATCTAGTTCATATGCCTGGATATGAGTATCTTTTAAACATTCCTTTTGTCCATCTAAAGGTACACATTTAAGTCCTGCTCCACAATCAGAATTGTCCTCACACATTACTGGAACATTGTTGTCCGCTCTTTCAAAAAAGGTGATACTAGAACTACTTGAATCAGCAATATTATGAAGAGTAATAGATCCACCTGTTATAGGTACTTCTGTTGGTGTGAATGTTGATTCAGTAGCTGGCTCAGTATTACTAGCAGGAGTGGTATCAGCAAAATGTTCGGCAATTAGCGATGGTTTAGTTTTAGAACTAGACATTTCTAATTGATTAATAATTATTAATCCTAAAATAATAAAAACAATAATTATTATAGTAAATAGTATAATATGCTTCATTAATAATATTAAAGAAATAATATTAGAAAAAAACGTATTTGAAAATAGTATTTTAAGAATAATTAAATTCAAATAGTTTATTTTTCTAATTCGTATAATCTTTCACCAATAGTTCCAAATGTTTCCTGCATTTTGGTAAATTCTATACTTTGTTTGCGCATAATATCCATCATATATGGTATTAGTAAAGGCAGGTTTACTCCTTGATCATCACTTACATGTTCAAAACCTGCTTTATTAATATCGCTTGTTTTAAAGTTAACTGGATATCTTATTCGCGCGCTGGTTCCACCAGATGGACCTATATTGGCTTTAATTTTATAGATTTTCCAATCAGATTTTTCTCCAATCAATTCTGCATAGTCAATTGGTTCTAGTTTATGTTCCTCAAAGATAAATCTATCATCAAAATATTCATTGCGAGAAAATTTAACTAATAAGTAAATTAAAATTACCGTTATTAATATACATAAAATTTGAATAAAATTTATATTCATTAATATAAAAAAAGAAAATATAGTAACAAAAATACAATTAACTAAATACACTAATAAACATATTTATAAAATGACTTTAAATATAGTATCTTGTTAAACATGAATGAGCATTTATTAAGTGTATAGTCATGATAACGTCAAAATTGATTTAATTATTTATTTTGTAAATAAAATACTTATCTAAAGATAAACTTGATATCATGACATCTTCACAAGCTCAACAAATCGACAATATTTTTCAAAATGTTAATAGAAATCAAATTAATATAGCACTTGTCGGTGCTGTTAGTGCTGGGAAAAGTACTCTTTTGAATACCATATTTGCGAAGACATATTCTCATTGTAAAATTAAACGTACTACTATGACACCACAACTTTATTATGAATTTGATGGTAAATCACCAAGCAAAACTTCGAAGTCTATTAAAGAAGAAAATCGTGCTATCAATGAAATGTATATAAAAAAAACAGAATCAGGTGTTGCCGCTACTATTGAGGATATAAAAGAAACAAAGTATATTGTTCCAAAAATATATAACTTTACGAAACTAGCAAAGGATGTTTATTTGTCAGTTTACGATATTCCAGGTTTGAATGATGCTAAAACTCAGGAATTGTATTTTCAATATCTTGAGACTAACTTCTACAAATTTGATATTATTCTCTTTGTTGTGGATATCAATTCAGCGCTTAATACAAGTGGTGAAGTTGAAATCCTAACCAAGATTATTAGCAATTGTAAACGTAATTTCGAAGAATTTGGTGTCCATAACAAACTTATTGTGATGGCTAATAAATGTGATGAAATGTCATTGACAGATGATGGAGACCTTCAACTTGAGGAAGAGCATGCTGAAATGTTTGACCAAATAACAAAACAAGTTTCACAAACAGTTAATGATATCTTTCCAGAACTTGAATATGAGACCTGTCCGATAAGTTCTGAAGATAGTTATATTTATAGAATTCTTGAACAAAATCCAGACACAGAACTTGATATGAAATATCTTAACAAGTTTGGCTATATGGAATTTGGAAGAACACGATGGAATAAGCTGTCTGAAGAAAAGAAAAAGACGCAAATAAAAAAACTCATGGGTGAATGGGATATGGAAAGTACTCTTAACATCACTGGATTTAATGGTTTTAAAGAAACACTTAATCGATATCTTTCACCTGAAAACCAAAAAAGGTTTGTTAGCAATCATATTATTTATGAACTAAAACAGATCACAAACAATAACAATATCGACATAAATAATGAAATACACGAATTCCATAATTATTATCTAAAATTTAAAGAATTGAATCGACGTATTAGTTGTGGTGCTGATGGTATCTCCATCTTCACAGATCACATGACCAATTTTTTGGATGGATACAAATCTAATGTTATTTCAGGTTTTATTGATGGTATTGATTCTATTGATAATTGGACAATTGTAGGTAAAAAAGGGAAAACCGTTGAAAAAATACCGTCAAACGTACACATCAAAAATGAGTCTTTTATCCCACAGATAGAAGAAGTGAAAAAAATTATGGATACAATGGTTAGCACTTTTAATGGTGATGTTCCAATCATTGAAAATATCAGTAGTATGATTAATGGTGTTCTAACAAAGTTTTATACTCAAGAAATAGATAATAAATCCAAACCAGTTAAAACGCTTTATGAATACATCAAAAGTCTTCTTGGTTTTGATGTTATGCCTTCCAAAACAAATATTGATAACTTCTTTGACAATCCAAATATGCTAAATAGTAGCGCCGAAGATATTATTTCATATATTAACACCTTCGAACAAAAAAATTTGCTTAATTCGGAAACAAAACTTAACAAAGTGTTGGATATTCTTATCAAAATTTATAGAGATATGTCAAATATACCACTAAACAAAACAACTTTGTATATGACATGTGAAGATCGTCCATCATATTTATACTATGTAGACAAATTCTGGACTAAGTTTATAATGTTCAACGATGACTACGATGACCGTATTGAAGAGTTGGCATTCATTTCAAAAATTAATACACCTTCTATAATCTCAGGTAATTCATATAATAGCCAATTTAACCGAGACAAGACCACCCTTCTTACTATGGAAAACTATTTTAGTGAAATATATGATGAATATCTTAGTCAGTGTATGAAAACACATACGTCTAAAATTGAAAAAACAAATAATAGTTCGCCAACAATTAAAGTTACGTACAAACATTCCAACAGAGATGAAATTGATAATAGTGATGATTTGGGTGGTGAAATTGATAGAGAACTTGGTCTAGATTGCTAATAGAACCATAAAAATATACTTTACAAAATATTTAAATTAAACAATTTCAAGTAGTGTAATTTCAAATCTATTTTTATTTAAATTAGTGTTATTTGATTCAAATTTTAAAATATTTTCTATTTCTTTGTCAAATTATTTTAATTTTACTACTTTAACATTAGAAGTTGCTGGACCAGATCCTAATATAACTTTTCCTGATTTTTCAAATTGCGCACCATGTAAATTACATGATAATTTGTCTAATTTTGGTTTGTATGTTACTATACCACCACTATGTGGACATCTTCCAATACATAGGATTTCACCATTTGGAAGTTTTGAAGGTTTCATATTAGGTGGACATTGTTTTTTCTTAGAATTCTTATTGCTACCTCCGATAAGATTTTTGCTTTTATATTTTTTAGATTTTCGTGAATTATTAACTTTTGATTTTCGTGAATTATTAACTTTAGATTTTCGTGAATTATTAACTTTTGATTTTTTAGCTGATTTAGTTTTATTTCGAATCATATACAATGTAGTAATAAATTATCTTTTTTCACCACATTTAAAATGATAATCGCATAGATATTTTAGAATTGCTGCAGTTACTAAAATAAGAATAATGATTATATATGCTATATGATCGTATTGAGATAGATTCATTAAATTATAGAAAGAAAAATAAAATAACTATATTTTTAAACACCTTAACATAATCTAATTTTACAAGGGTGATTTATCTATCACATTTTTTAACATAATCTGAATAGGTATGTATGGTTGCCATGTATTCCATTTATCATAATGTTCGTGAATCTTATCGATAAATTCTCGATTATTCTCATTTAAAGTAGAGTATTCTTCACTATTAATTCTCGCAAATGAATCTTCAGGTTCATCTTTATTTACCAAATCATCTAATTTAAGATCTGACTCTGTTATTTCTAGTAGAGTTATATCTTCGTAATTGCTTAAATGTTTATCTATATAACTCTCGGCTTCTTCTTCTGTATCAAAAATTTCGTCGGTTTTTTCCTGAACTCCAGCAATATTGTTATAATATTCAATTTGATAGCCAACAATTGGTTCTTCTTTTAGCTGTTGATATTCTTGTTTTATTTCTTCTAGATCCTGAATCAAATTATTGTTGTTAAAGAAATTCAAGACTTCAAGTCTCATGCCCATAGATATATCTTGTTTAGTAATAGTATTTCTTTTACATAATTCAGTGTATTTACTTGCCGATTCTAGCGCATTTGACATAAATAGGCACAAAAGCTGTTCTACATCTTCCTTCGTCATATCAAAAAGATTTCCTTGGGATTCATTGGATTGTCCCGATTTCATAAAACTATAGTCAGACATATTACTTATAATTTCAATATAAATTTTAATCTTAAATCAATTTTCAAATTTTAAACTAAATTGAATGTTTATCTCCTAAACTTGATATTTTTTCAAACGTGTGTATAGTTTTTGTTTCTGTAATCCTTCAATCATTTTTTTAGTTCTCAAAAATTCATAAAGTTTATTTTTTTTTAAAGATAATAAGAAATCATTTGGACTTTCGATTAAATCATACGAAGCTAGATGTGACAGAAATGACATTAGATAAAAACTTTCGTGATTTTCAAGTAAAATATCAAAAATTGTATTAAATCCATGCTTTATAAGTTGTTCTATTATTGGATATTCGCCACTATGACCCTTAACTAAATCTTTAAAGAATAAATAGTATCTTAGACTGGTCATAAACACAGTGTTATCTTCTTTTAACAACATATTAATAACCGATACATTTTCGGACAAAGACAAATAGTTTAAATAGAATATTGTAGGATTTACTTTTTTGAGAACTTTATAGTCTTCTGACTCTTTTATTTTATGATATTTTGGGTCTGATTCTTTTGTAATAGTTTCTAAAGATTTATACTTTTTAAGTTGATCTTTATTAGTAATTAAAGGTTCTTCGGCTTCAGCATCTGCTTCTTCTGTTTTTTTTTTGCTTCCATATACAGCAACCATCTTTGCTACTTTTTTTGCTGTTCTTTTTGTAGAATATTTTCTTGATTTCTTTGGCATAATTAATATATATAAATAAAAAAATTGATGTAAGAGAATATAATATATTCTAAATAACTTACTATATGTCAAAACAAGAAAAATGTGTATTTAAAAATGGTAGTCATAGAAATTGGGGATACCAACAAACTTTAGAAAAAGTGTATTCATTATTGAAAAGTGCCAATGAATCATACTACAATTCATCAAAAACTATAATATCTGACGATGTATATGATGATTTAGTTGATATATATAATTCGCGCTCCCCTGAAAAATTTAGTTTGATTGGAGCAAATGTAGAAAGTAAAGATAAAGTAAAATTACCAGTTCATATGGGTAGTATGAATAAAACATATTCTATAAAAGAATTTCATAAATGGCTAGAAAAAAATACAGCTAAAGAATATGTTGTGACACCAAAAATAGATGGTTCTTCGTGCTCTATAAAGTTTAGTGTTAATTTTAATAATGAAGTAATGACAAATGAAAATTTAAATATCGAGATATTCTCTCGTGGTGATGGAAATCATGGAAAACATTTAAATCATTTAGATGAATTTATTTTAAATAAAAAAATAAAGGCAAATATAAAATCATTTATGAACATAACTAAAATAAGTAGTTTTATAGTCCGTGGAGAACTGATTATAAGTAAAGAAAATTTTGCCAATAATTTAGTAGGATCATTTAAATCATCTAGAAGTTTGGTCAATGGTTTGTCAAATAAGAAGGAATCAACCACTTCGGATAATATAAAATATCTTGAATTTGTATTATTTGAAGTTGTCGAACCTAATTTGCCACCAAAAAATCAATTTATTATTGCCGACCAACTAGGTTTTACCTATACCAAACCAGATGTATTATCTTTAGATAATATCATTTTAAAAAATAAAGAAATAGAATCAAGCTATTTATTAAGTAAGTTAGAACTTTTAAAAAGTCACTATGCTTATGATATAGATGGATTGATTATCACGTCTAATTTAAGTTACACTATTCCTCAAGATGGTAATCCTAGTTATAGTATAGCATTTAAAAGTAATGGAGCTGGAAAAATCACCACTATAAGAAACATTGAATGGAATGTTTCAAAGCATGGATTACTTATACCAAAATTAGTATTTGATGAAATCATATTAGGAAATAGTTGCGTGACAAAATGTACAGGATTTAATGGATGGTTTGTATTTAGTAATAGTTTAGGAATAGGAGCAAAAATCAGAGTCGTGTTGAGTGGTGAAGTTATACCCTATATAACTCAAATAATAGAACCAGCAGATATACCATTGATGCCACAAAAAAAATATGTTTGGAACAAAACTAAAATTCATTGTATTCTTAAAGAGGAATCAAATGATTTTGAGATTAAAAGAATTATGAATTTTATAAAAGTAATTGGGATTGAAAACATTGGTATAGGTTTAGTAAAACTATTATACGATTCAGGTTTCGATTCAGTTGGTAAAATGCTAAATATCAGATACGATGAGCTGATTAAAATAGACAGGATAGAAGATAAGATGGCGAATAAAATAATTAATTCTATAAACAAAGTTACAAATGATAAAATAGATTTATCATTAGTGATGGATGGTAGTTTATGTTTTGGAAATGGATTCGGACTTAAACGCTGTAAGCAAGTGTCTGAAAAATTTCCCAATTTTATTGAGACTCTTCCAAATGATGACGAATTATTAGAATTATCAGGTTGGAGTGCTAAATCTATAGAAAAATTTAAGAATGGTATTCCATATTTTAAACAGTTTATTACCAGTATAGATATAAATATAAGTAATGACCGAAAAAAAACGTATTCTAAAATATCGATATCAAAAATTTGTATTACTGGCAAAAGAGATAAAGAAATAATAGATTTTGCTATAACTAATGGTGTTACGATATCAGGATCTTTAACCTCTGATGTAGATTTATTAATTTGTGAAAATAAAAATTCAAAATCAGGAAAGTTAACTGCCGCCCAATCAAAAAACATTCCTATTTTAACTATAGAAGAATTTAAAAAGAAAATAAAATTGATTTAATAATTGATCCTAGAGTATTTAATAAATCATGCTTTTTAGACAAATAATTGGACAAGGCAAAACAGCCGAAGAGGCACTACTATGGGCACGACTTAACCAAATCGGATATGATAAAGGGATAAAGAATAAAACTATATCAAAAAAAACTACTATAATAGAATTTCCTGTAGATTTATTCACAATAAGCTGTGATAAAATTATAACAGCGATTCATATTGCTCATTTCTATTATAAATATAATAAACATCATGTGGACAATTGTAAAGAACCTATAAGAAGGTTTACTGAAACTGAGTATAATAACTACTATCTTCTGATAAAACGACTTGGAAAAGATCTATTTAATAAGATAATGATAATTTATTCTAAAAAAGATAGTGAAGAATGTATTGGACTAAAATATAGAGCAAATGTTTTCAAAATCATGTATTAAAAAAAAAATATATTTATATTTTAATGCCTATATCTACAAAATATAAAAAAAACACAAGAATGAATAATATGACCAATAGTAGTAATTGTGGTTGTATGAAATCTAAACGTAAAAATAGCATGCGTTCAAAAAGAAATTCTAATAGAAATACTCAATTATCTTCTGTTCGTGGAATGAAGAAAAATCAAGCTAAAAGAAAAAACTCTCGTAATAGAAAAAACTCTCGTAATAGAAATAAATCTCGTAATACAAAAAACACACGTAATTCACGACAAAGGGGTGGATTCTTTAAGGCACCAGAAGAAACACGTGCCTGTCGTGCTCCAAGCAATATAGATACAAATAGTTCTAATTTTCAAAATATTTTTCAAGAATCAGAACCTCAACCTACTAGACTAACTTTAGACGATATGGAGTATAGTTTTAAAAATAGTGAAGGTAGAATACGATATGCTCCGTTATAAAATTGATTTTTCTTTTCATTAATAAATTCATTATATTAACTAATCTTGTTTGCGTAACAGTAAATCATGTTTTTGAATCAAATTAATCAAGAATTTGCCGATTGTATGGTAGATGGAAATGTAGTGTGTGAACCGAATGAATTTAGAACTCGGCTTCAAAATATTGTTATCAATGTGTCGAATAATCAATCTCGAAAAAATAATATCTCTAAGAGAAAACCATCTAACTTTGTTCTTTTTAGAAAAGAAAAGTCGGATGAAATTAAAAACACATATTTTGCGGATTTTGATAGTTGGGATGATTGGTCGGAAGATGGTATTCTTAAGTATTATCAAGAAAAGAAATTAACTACTGATAAATTGTCTAAATATATTGAAAAGCAAAAGATTAAAGACAAAGTTTCATTTAAGCCAAAGTTGGCCGCATTGATTAGTATTAGAGCGGGAGTGATGTGGAAGGAATTGAATAATTCTGAAAAAATGGTCTTCACCGAAAAAACGGGTATTTTAAATAGAGATTCTAATAAACCTGATGAAACTACACAGCTTAATATTGAGACTCCGTTAAGCGATGATGTTCAACATGTAGAGGTTAGTTTTGAAAAAAAAAAAGGACGTCCTAAAGGAAAACAGCCTGTAAATTCGGTATCAAATACTGCTATTTTGGAAACTTTTGAAGAACACAGCAATATTGAACTAGAAGAATTTGAATTTGGCGGCACGATTTACTATAAGGATGTGGATCTTGTAGTTTATTCAATGGATGATGATGAGAATTTTAATCAAGTGGGTACTTTTATTAATGGATGTGTAAATTTTAGTTAAACAAGATACAATCTATAACTTAGCAATCTAGGATAAGTATTAATAAATAATTTATATGATTAATTATAATAGGTAGTAAGCTATTTTTTATTTTAAATGTTATACTGTTTATCTAGGAAGAAATTTATATCACAAATAAAATATTATGATATATTATATGTTTGAAATACTTATATTTTTTATAACTGTTATTTTTACAGCTTATGTATTTACAAAAAAATCTGATTTGGAAAAGTTTCAAACAAGTCCATCAGTAACGAATGTATCAACAACTAGTTCTTCAGTTCCGACTACAGAATCTGTAATTTCTACAACAAGTTCTAAAAATTTAGATGATATGGAAGAAATTGATTTTTCACTTTTAAATGATTATGAAAAGAATAGAAGAGACCAAAATTCTCGTAAACTTCAAAACTGTTTATCTAAATTTTCCAATAATCAAAGACATGTATTGAGAGATGTTTCCGAATTAATGAATAAAAAAGACGATTATTTGGATGAAGCAACTAATAATATATATTCAAAAACAAATGTAGTAGGGTCGCGACTTAATCAGCTTACATTTTGGTAATAAAAAATATTTAAAATATTATATAATATTAATGTTATTTGTTTTACTACTTTTATTAGTAATTACAATTATTGTGTGTTTATCAATATTAAGAAAAAATAATTATATTGAAAATTTTTCAACACAACAAGATTTAGAAAATGAAAGACAAATAAATCGTCAAATAAATTATTGTAATAGTCTCTTAGATTCCCTAACAGGGACCGATAAATTGAGAATAAACAATATTTAGTAGTAGAATTACTCACTTTTTAACAAATCATCGATAATCTTCAGTTTTTTATTTGCTATATAATTAATGCGTTCTTCGATAGAACCTTCAAATGTAAAATGGAATACTTTCATTTCATTTTTTTGCCCAATACGCTTGATTCTACCGATTGCCTGAAGAATGATTGTTGGATTCCATTGTCTATTAGAGAAGTATATTGTCGAAAAGTGTTGAAGATTGAGTCCTACGCACCCTGTTTGAATTTGAATGATTATTATATCCAAGCTAAAATCATCACATATTTTTGCCCTTTCTTCGAGAGGAATAGAACCGTTGATTAGTCCTATTTTAAATAGGTCTTTCAACTGATTATATATATATATTTGTTCATTTCTAAATTCGGTAAAAACAAGACATTTTGGTCGTGTGTTTCTTATATGATCTATAAGTAGATTTGACCTACTATTATCGGTTGAATTAATTTGATTTTCGGTATTTAGTTCACACTTGTTTAATGAATCAGGAAAGACACACGCCTGTTTCTGTCGTAAAATTTTGACTAGGGGATTTAATTCAAAGTTTTTAACAGTATCTATGACTCTTTGATTTTCAATAGTTGAATTGTATTTTGAGTCCAGTTGTTGCATTTTAGGAAGTTTAATTCCGACCGAATCTAAAGTTCTTGCCAACATACGCTTTTTGATGAATAATTTGATAAAATCTAGTGGTAGTTTTATGTTGGTTTTCATTATAAAATTGATGAGTGTTACTATATCCAGAATCTTATTTTGAATAGGAGTTCCAGTTAATAGAATGCGACTTTTTGACTGGAGTGAGCTCAAAAATTTATAAGTTTTAGATTTTGGATTGCGAAAGTAGTGAGCTTCATCACAGACAATGCGATCAAATGGTAGTTGTTGAAGTATTTTTCTGCGAAATGATAGTCCATAGCTACATATGATTACGGTTTTTTTAGACTTATCTCGATTCTGAATAAATTCTACAAGTTCTGCTTCACCAGTAATAATATAGGGTTCGATTAGATTAGAGAACTTATAAATTTGATTTAACCACATCTGTGTTAATGAAGCTGGGGCAAAAATGACTGTTAGTTTAAGATTTGAATTCTCAATCAATGCGATAGTTTGGATAGTTTTCCCCAATCCCATTTCATCGCCTAAAATACCACCAAATATACTTGATGTGTTTAATTTAATTTGTGGTTCTACAGAAAGCAACCATTTAACTCCTTGTTCTTGATGTGGGTGTAGTGTAGTTAGCATTTTACTTTAGAAGTAAATATTTACTATAACTATGGTAATGAAAAATAAATCAATTTTGTTAGATTAGAGATTTATATCTATAACTATGTGATTATTTATTGTATAAGTCATTTTTTAGTTTAGTCAGATTTCCTATTGTATCTGTAAATTTCTATTTCTAAAGTCATTGTAGGATAGACCTGTAATAATCGAAAAAGATTGATTAGCGTAAAGTCTGGGAAGAGTGAAAGAAAG
>Ga0209634_1002743_pt1 | contig 12195 bp, 15 predicted proteins | sample LinPmetageLP40_FD_184043 | JGI IMG/M metagenome (GOLD analysis project Ga0209634, IMG submission 184043) | Marine viral communities from the Pacific Ocean - LP-40 (SPAdes) (version 2) | ecosystem: Environmental > Aquatic > Marine > Oceanic | place: Pacific Ocean | collected 2010-08-26 | reverse complement strand
TAAAACAAAAAACATCTAGGCCAACTAAGCAAATACAAGCTGATATGAGCGCTGGTAGATCTGGTATTCAGTTTAGTGAAAAAGTAAAAAGTATATTATCTAACCCAACCTTTAAACTAGAAACAAGAGGTGTTGATGGTTTATTAAAAGCGTACAATATAGATGGTACTTTTAAGTTTAAAACTAGAGAAGACGTAGATAAATATGTAGCTGAGGTTAAAAAGAATTTATTACCTCTAATGCCTAAAGATTTTTGGTTTGGAAAACCTAATAAAAGTGGTAATTACGGTACTGTTTTTACTCCTTCGTCTAAAGTTTTAGGAACTACAGATGTTAGCAAGGCTCTATATAAAGAATATTATGTAGATCAAATGAAAAAACTAGCTTTAGACACTAATCAAAAGTATGGAGCACCAATAAAAGGTGTTTCTGATTTTTCAGTATCTGGATATGATACGTTGTTTAAAACAGTAGATATTATTAAAGCTAAAACAAAATCCGGTGATATAGCTGCTTTTAATAAAAAAGTTGCTAAAATACATCAAGCAATGTGGTATAGATTTAATAAAGCTATACAGTCTGATAAACAAAACGCAAGAGTAATAGGTAATTATTTAAAAATAACAGGTAGTGATACTGGTCATTGGCACAAAATGGGTGCTCAGTTTGTTGGTTATTCTAATAAAATAACAGGTAGTAGATTTGAGTACGAACACGCTATGCCTGCTACTTCTGCTTATTTATATTTATTAGATGTTTCATTATCTAGAAGTGCTTTTGAAAGCGCTTATGACTTTATTATAGATAATTACAAGCTTATATCCTTAGACAAAGCTATGGATAAAAAGCTTATAGCTGTGGGTCTTCGTAGTGAAATGCCTATTGGCTGGAATCTATTAGATAACAAATGGTTTGATAGATATTTTAGTGAGCTAGTAGCAACACAAGATGGTGGTATAGATCCTAGAGGATTAATAAGTATTGATGGTACTAACTTTCAAGAAAAGTATAATATAAATGCAGACGGTAGTCCTTATATAAGAGGCACATTTAAACCAGAAGCTAAATCACAAGTTAAAAAAGATAACATAGCTGATAAGGCTATGAAAAATGCTAGAAGCCCTAAATACTCTGAAAAGATTAAAAAAGCTAGAGTATTTGATTTTGATGATACATTAGCTAAGTCTAATAGCAAGGTGCTTGTTGAAACATTAGATGGTAATACATTTAAAATAAACGCGACAGAGTTTGCAAAAAGAGCTGCAGAACTAGAACAGCAGGGCGCTAAATTTGATTTTACTGAATTTGAAAAAGTTATTGATGGTAAAAAAGGACCTTTGTTTGAAGTAGCTAAAAAAATACAAGATGTTAGAGGTTCAGAAGACATATTTGTTTTAACAGCTAGACCTCAAAATGCAGATAAAGCTATAAAAAACTTTTTATCTAGCTTAGGTTTAAATATACCTTTAGCCAACATAACTGGTTTATCAGACGGAAAACCTCAAGCAAAAGCAGATTGGATGCTTGGAAAATTTGCAGAAGGTTATAATGATTTTTATTTTACAGATGACGCAATGAAAAACGTTAAAGCTGTTAGAGATGTTCTAAGTGTGCTTGATGTTAAATCTAAAGTTCAACAAGCTAGAATCAAGTTTAGCGAAAAACTAAGTGATGATTTCAATGCTATGATTGAAAGAAATAAAGGTGTTAAAGCTGAAGCTACTTTTTCAGATGCATTAGCTAGAAGAAGAGGTGTAAAACAGAAAAGATTTTCATTCTTTATACCACCTTCAGCAGATGACTTTAGAGGTTTAACAATGTATACTTTTGCTGGTAAAGGTAAGCAAGGTGAAATGGACCAAGACTTTTTTGATAAAGCTTTAATAAAACCTTACATGAGAGGTATTGGTGCTGTAGAACAAGCTAAGCAGAGAATAACTAACGACTATAAAGCTTTAGTTAAAAAATATCCTAAAATAAAAAAGAAACTAAGAAAGAAATTTGAAGGAACTAAGTATAGCACTGATGAAGCTGTAAGAATATTCTTATGGGATAGAGCAGGTTATACAATACCTGGTTTATCAAAAACAGATCAAGCAGAAGTAGTTAAGTTAGTTAGTGATGATACCGATTTAACTCAGTTTGCTGATGGTGTAGAACTAGTAACTAGATTAGATAATTACGTGGAACCTACTGATTTCTGGGATGCTAGCACAATAATAGGTGATTTAAGTAGAATTGGAAGAGATGTAAATAGAAAAGAATACTTAGCTGAGTTTATAGAAAATGTAGATACAATATTCTCACCTGAAAACTTAAACAAAGTACAAGCTGTTTATGGTTTTAGAATAAGAGAAGCTTTGGAAGATTCTATACGTAGAATGAAGAGTGGTAATAATAAAACTAGTGGTGGTGGAAGATTAGTTGAGTCGTGGAACAACTGGGTCAATAACTCTGTTGGTGCTATAATGTTCTTTAACAGAAGATCAGCATTGCTACAGCTTATGTCTTCAGCTAACTTTATAAACTGGTCAGATAACAATCCTGCTCAAGCTGCATTAGCTTTAGCAAATCAACCTCAGTATTGGAAAGATGTTATCATGTTATTTAATTCGCCTAAACTAAAACAAAGAAGATCTGGATTAGAAGGTGATATACAAGAGGCTGAAATTGCTCAAGCATCTAAAAAAGGTGGTATGACAGGTGTTATATCTTATTTACTTAAAATAGGATTTACACCTACACAGATAGCGGATAGTATAGCTATATCAACAGGTGGTGCTACGTTTTATAGAAATAGAGTTAACACGTATAAAAAAGATGGCTTTGAAACAGCTGACGCAGAAGCAAAAGCATTTGAAGACTTTAGCTCTATATCTGATGAAACACAACAGTCAGCAGACCCAATGCTTATATCAGGCCAACAGTCTAGCGTGCTAGGTAGATTAATACTAGCTTTTCAAAATACACCTATGCAGTATACTAGGTTAATTAAAAAAGCAGGTCAAGATCTTATAAACGGTAGAGGTAGTAAAAAGCAAAACATATCTAAAATATTATACTACGGCGCTATACAAAACTTTATATTTAACGCATTACAAAACGCATTGTTTGCTTTAGTACCAGGATTTGATGATGAAGACGAAGACTTTGCTACAGATAAAGATAAAGATAAATACGACGAAAGGAAAATTAGAGACGAGGAAAACAAGATAGGCAGAATAGCCAACGGTATGATTGACTCAATAGTTCGTGGATCTGGTTTAGCCGGCGCTGTGCTTACTACTGTTAAAAACACTATAAGAGAATTCATAGAGTACCAAGAAAAACCAGTGTTTGCAAGAGAAAGAGGAGATATAGTTTTAGCCGCGCTTCAAATATCACCACCAATAGGTTCTAAAGCTAGAAAAATAAACACTGCACTACAAACTTTACAGTATGAAAAAGATGTAATAGATGAAAGAGGTTTTGATGTTATGATAGATGGTAAGTTTCAATTAAGTCCTACATATAATATGATAGGTTCTTTATCAGCTGCAACACTTAACCTACCTTTAGATAGAGCTGTAGATGAAGTAAACTCTATAACAGAGGCTTTAGATACTAGAAATACTCAGTGGCAAAGAATAGCTTTAGGTTTAGGTTGGAGGTCATGGGATACAGGAGTTAAAATTGAAGAACACGATTTAATAAAAACAAAAGCTAAAGCTGCAAGAAAAGAAGCTAGTAAAGAAAAAGCTAAAGAAACTAGAAAAATAAACAAGCAAAAAACAAAAGAATATAAAGCTTATAGAAGAAAAATTTTATATATGATACCATATGAAGTAAGAGAAAAACTCTATAAACAAGAAAAAGAGTCTGGAATAGATACACCGGCGTTTAAATTGCAAAAACTAGAAGAAAAATATAACGATCTAAAATAATGAAAAACTCAACTTACGAAAAACAAAACAGAGCAATGCGTTCAGAATATAAATCTGAAACAGGTAAGACGTTAGGTAAAAGACTAACTAAAGGTAAAAACAAAAGGAGAGTATCGTTTGCGTGTAGATTTGCAGGTATGGCTGGAGCCATGAAAGATGCTAAAGGTAAACCTACAAAAAAAGCGATAGCTTTAAAAAAATGGGGTTTTGGCAGTGTAGCCGCTGCTAAAAGTTTTTGTAATGCTAATAAAGAAAAAAAATGAGAAAGATAGATAAAATATTTATTCATTGCTCTGCAACTAGAGAAGGTGAAAATATATCTGCAGCTAAAATAGATAGCTGGCATAAAAGAAGAGGGTGGAAAGGTATTGGATATCATTATGTAATAGCTTTAAATGGATCTATGGAATATGGTAGAAACATAGATGAACAAGGTGCTCATGTTAAAAATCACAATAAAGGTAGCATAGGTATATGTTATATTGGTGGAGTTGAAGAAGACGGTAAAACACCAAAAGATACTAGAACAAACAAACAAAAAGAAAGCTTGTTAGACTTGCTTAAAACACTAAAGAGATTACATCCTGACGCAACAATACATGGTCACAACGAGTTTTCAGCGAAAGCTTGTCCTTGTTTTGATGTTAATAAAGAATATTGTAATATATAAAAATAAAAAAATGGATTTTCAACAGATCAAACTTTACGTTATAAATGCTTCTACACTAGGAGTAACTACTTTCACTAACATCGAAATGGGTTTAAAATTATTATTATTATTGGTAACAATAGGGTACACTATAGATAAATGGATAAAACTTAAAAAAGATAAAAAAAAATGATAGAAAAATTAATAAAAGGAGCTGCTAAAAAGAAAACAACTTGCTGGAAAGGCTACAGTAATATTGTAAATGGTAAACCTACATTTAAAAAGAAAGGTAAAAGAATGGTGCCTGATTGTAAACCAACTAAAAATAAAAAATAATGGGAAGATTAATTATTAAAATAGGGGAGAAAATAGTATCTATTGAAAATTTTTTAAAAAGAAAATGGAATTCATTTCTTAAATTATTAACATTTAAAGTAAAAGGAACAAAATAAAATAGGCGTACCATACCTAAAGTTCCTGTAACCAAGAAAGGGCCCTCATTACGAGAGCCCTTTTTTGACTTATATATATATTAAATAGTTATAACTTTCAGTCTTTAGCCATCACAAGCTAAACAATCTTCATTCATTGCTTGTTGTGCAATATCGCCTCGCAATACAGATTCTGTTCTTGTATAATATAAAGTTTTAACACCTTTTTTCCAAGCGTCAAAATGAACTTTATTAAGCCACTTTGGCGTTGCTTCACTAGGAAAAGCTAAATTTAAACTAACGCTTTGGTCTATGTACTGCTGCCTAAGTCCGGCTTGATTTATTAGTTCTAGTTGATTTATTTCTTTAAAAGTTTTAAAAACTTCCTTAGCTGGTACATCAGATCCCATTGTAATAGCATCAAGCTGATTGATACCTTGTACAGAGCCTCCGTCAGCAAGTATTTTACTCCATATTTCTTCATTATTTATTTTATGTTTTCTTAATAATTTAACTAACGTAGGGTTTTTACGGATAAATGTTCCTTTAGCTGATTGTTCTGTAAATACATTAGCAGCCCAAGGCTCTATGCCCGCTGAAACATTCCCACTAAGCTTACTATTAGAAACAGTGGGAGCCACAGCGCGTAGATGAGTATTACGCATACCAGTTCCAACACACCATAAAGGTTCTCCATAAGTTTCAGCAAGTGCCATACTAGCCCTTTCGCTTTCAATTTTAATTTGACTAAATATTTTCCTAGTTTCAAACTGAGCAAGTAAACCTTCGAATGGTATACCTTTTTCTTGAAGGTATGTGTGCCAGCCCAAAACTCCCAAGCCAAGAGCTCTTCCTTTCGTAGCCGACCTAATCGCATTTTCAAATCCTCGTAAGCCTTTAGCTCTTTGTATAAACTCTTCCATGACTCCATCAAGGAACCATATACTGTCGTAAATAAGGTTAGTACCCTTCCACTCTTCATATTTTGCTAGATTTAATGATGACAAACAACATACAAAACTATGGTTTTCATCAGTATTTAATGTTATTTCGCTACATATATTAGTCATATGTACTTTTAATCCATTTTCTTTATAAGCTTTAGGATTCTTCTTGTTAACGTTGCCTTTAAACATAATGTACGGCTCTCCAGTTGCTTTTCGCTTTCTAAGTAATTTACCCCATCTAGCTCTTGCTCCTGTATCTCCTTGTTCAAGTTTACGCATAAACTTATCGCCAACAATTGCGCACTGATGTAGATTAAGCGACTGTCTGTTAACATCTCCTTTAGGTTCTCTGATTTCAAGCCACTCTTCGAAATCGTCGTGCTCAATGTTGATATTAACTGACGCAGCTCCTCGTCTAACTGATCCTTGATTAGTGGCAAGTATTGTTGAATCGTATATTTTACAAAAAGGGACGACTCCATCTGATGTTCCATTTCCTGTTATTTTAGCACCGGCGGGTCTTATTTGATTTATACCGATACCAACTCCACCGCCGTGTTTAGCGAGTAGCATCATCTCTAAGTTTTTACTACCTATGTCTTGTATTGAATCAGCAACATCAATACCAAAGCAACTAATAGGTAACCCGCGATCAGTCCCAGTGTTTGAAAGCACAGGACTAGCAAGACATAACCAACCATTCCAAATATAATTAAAAAACGTTTCGGCCATTTCTGGTTTATATAATCTACGAGCAACTGTTTTAGCGACTCTTTGGTATGCTTCTTTAGGTGTTTCTCCGTCGAATAAATATCCACCGGATATAGTTTTCTTGTAAACATCTGTATTACCCCACGTAGGGTAATCTTCTCCTTTAATCCATTCATTGTTCCACATATTTAAATTTTTATTAAGTGAGTTATCCAAGCTACTAAACCATTTATATTTAAAGCAACAAGATTCCATTGTTTTCTTGAAGACGTTTGTACTATCACACATAAAAAACCTATTATAAATAACTTAGGTTCTAACGTCCATTGTCCTGCTATCAAAAAAGCTGCGCCAAAGTATCCTATACGTGACGCAAACTTTTGATATGATGTTAACTTATTTGTATAAGCTAATATCTTTAGTAGTTTTCTATTCATTACCAAATGTCTTCGTAGTCTTCGTTTTCACCAGCTTTTGAATAATCTGTTGGCCTAATTGCGAAAAAATCAGTATGAGTGACGCCCCCGGTAAGATGATAAAACCAATCAAGATTAGCCGATGCTTTAGAGTCATACGCGAAATAAGATCCCAAGTCGACATAACCAAGTTCCACAAGTTTTTCATTTGTTCTCTTTTTTATAAATTGTTTTAAATCATTAGCTGATATACCTTCAATATCACCCATCTCAAACATTTTGTCAATATATTTTTCTTCAAGCTCAACCATTGTTTCAGCTGCTTTAATTATATCTTCTCTACATTGAGACAATAGAGTTTTATCCTCTTCACACATGTGTCTAAATAATTGACAACCCATTTTACTATGTAGAGATTCATCTCTTACGGACCACTTCATTTGTTGTCCAATACCTTTAAGTAAATTACGTAACTGAAAAGAGTAAAGAACTGCAAAAGCAGAATACAAGCTAACTCCTTCAGCGAAAGCTGAGAATACAGCAAGTGATTTAGCAATACCAACTGAGTCGCTACCATCGTAAGCAACAAGATTATCAAAACGCTCAGCAGTAGCAGGTTCATGTAAAAATGCTTCATAGTCTTCAAGTTTTAGTGTTTCATTTAAATAGCTATAAGCTACAGCATGTACAGTTTCCTGTGAGCCAAACATCATAGCCATTTGCTGAATTTCGTGCTTAGGAAACCAACCAACGACTTTCTGAGTCCAATAGTCGGAGACTGCACACTCGGTTTGAGCAAACCCAAGTAAAATATTTCCAACGAGGTTTTTTTCTTTGGTGTCAAGTTTTTCATTCCAATTTTTTATATCGCTTTGCATTGAGATTTCAGTGTGTAACCAAAATGCTTGTGCTTGTTTTAACCAACCCTCAGTGTAATACTCAGGATATTCAAACGGTTTATACGCTATGCGCTCATCAAACAGTCCCATTTATTTAAAAACTTCTAAAGCTATATCAATAAAAGGCAAATACACAACGTGTGTCACCTGTTCTGGTTCATCATATGTTCTAGCACCTAGTAATACACCTGGGTAAAAGCCAAAACTTAAACTCCAATTTTTTTTATTCTGTTCCATATACTTTTATATTGTATTTATCTTGTTGTTCTACTAATTCTTTATATTTTATCTTACCTCTTATGTTCCAACTCCATTTACACCACTTATCAATTTGACGATCAGCGTACATTTTTCTAGCTAGTCGTTTTGTTTCTCTAGGATTAACCTTACCGTTTCGTCGCATTCTTTATGATTTTGTGGTTTATATAATGTAAGTGGTCCTAATCGTCTTTCTGTAATAAGCTTTTTAAATAACTTCCAACGTAGTGGAAATGATTCATTAGCTCTACCTTTAGTTTCAATTATAAAACCCTTACCTACAAAGTCTGGCGTATACTTTATATTTAATATCTTTTTATTACCTCTGTTTTTATATTCTCCTTTGCCATTACCGCACCTTTCGTATGCTTGAAAAGGAAAATCAAAAGCTTCTGATAATTCAAAAGTTTGGCCTTCATATAAAGCTGTTATTTTAGCTTTTCTTAGAGCCATATACATATAACGCTCAAGACCTGAGGCAAAGTTGATACCATCATATGATATCTTCTTCGACTGTACAGGACCTTTTTTTCTTTTATAAGACTTCCTCATGAACTTCTATATTGGTTACATCTGACGTAAACCTTTTATAGGCTACTTCTTCAATCTCGTCAGTTAAACAACGTCTTGCAGCTTCTATATATAACAAAGCATCCATAAGCTCTTCTTGCACATCAACTAAGAAACGATCAAGATCTTTTTCTTGTCCTTCTATTTCTTGCATCATAGTTGCTCCATATTTCTCCTGACCTACTAAACTACGTTCATCCATTTTTCTTAAAACTTGTTGAACTATTTTATCTTCTGTTTTTATTCTCATTATTTATCTTTTACAAACGTTCCATTAATCATTTTACCTGTTCTAGCTGCGATAACACTGTAAGCCTCATCAATACAATATTCTATTGAATATCCTTGTAAGTGAGCTAGGTTTGTTAAAACAACAACTATATCTCCAATAGCATCTATTATTTCTGGCTTGTCATCCGTTAATAAAGCTTTAGCTAATTCTCCAGCTTCTTCTTGTAATTTAACATACTGCGTATGTGAATTACCTGAGTCATACAAGCCTCTGGTTGCTGCCCAGTTTCTAATAAGATCAAATCTTTCATTAGTGTTTGTAGCTTCGTTATTAGCCATCATCAATAACATGTCAACATCTGGATTATGTTTTACATTAAAATAAGCTTCGTAAAAAGATTTATTGTAAATATAGCATCTATCGTTATTAAACATAGATGTTTTAACATTTGCTATTATCCAAGGTATATTTTCTCTTGTAATTACAAATGTACCATACTCTGGATGTTTCCAATTTAAACCTATGTTATCCATCAATCGTCCTTTAAGTTTATTTTTAGGACAAGGGAATGTTGAGGTCTGCTCTGTCGCGTTTATTTTCATTTTATTAAATTTTAGATTTTTATATTTTTTAATATCAACTTTATAGCCATAAGACTTTTGAAGTTCTATTTCACGGTCTGATATATAATCTATATCGTCTGACTGTTCAAGAACTTCATACTCATTCTCCTTATAGCCTTGCATAAGGGTTACTCTGTTATTAAGATTACGTGTAACACCTATCTTTTTACCTGGTATGTGGTATATATAATACATATTTTTTATAGTTTATCGTTATACAAATGCATGTTATGTGCGTGATGATAATACCAACCGACGTCAATAGACAGTCTGTCTGCAATCATTTTTTGCAATGATGAAAATTGATACTGATCATTACAGAAACCGTACCAGATGTCATTAGAACGCATATAGACAGACATACAAAGCCTGTTGTTTATAATTGTAAACTGAACTGCATAAGTACAAGGGGTGTCTTTTGTGTATTTATCAAATTCTTTGCAGTCATATATACTGATAGCAGCGTGCCTAGTATTAGGGTTATTTTTTAGTTTAGCTATAACGTAATCTATTTGATTGTTACGTTGCCATTGATAACCATAATTAGAATTTACTTTTCTATCGCTGTTTGCCATCTTTTCCCATATAGGTGGTATCTTACCGTATAGTTCTCCTAGCCTATCAATACTAGGATCGCCTGATAAATACCATTGCCATTCAGCCTCAGCATATTCGTGACTCCATTTTCTATATTTGTTTTTAATGTGATTATCTAACGGATCTTCAATTGTAAAACCTACGTTGAATAAAGCTTTAGTATTATCAAAGTCTAAACCTTCTGTTCTTAGTTCATGTAGTATACAGTTAAATGCTTCGTTTGCTGTTAAAAATTTAGTTCGCATATTTTTTATAATAATATTTATAATATTCAAATATCTTCTCCCATAGTTCTCTTGGATTAAAAACCTGAGGTGATCTATTTATTTTTTTGTTTATCTCTATATCTATATACCAGTAAGTAAAGTTTTCTTTACAAAATGGCGATATATATATTCCATTGTTAATACACCAATGATAAGCTTTAAATTCGTCAGGTGAATATTGATATCCTACTGATTTCTTTTTTACTCCCATGGCATTGGCTCGTCATTAGATATAGGCTCGTGAGGTATAAAACAACCAGACTTTGGTTCCCACTTAAAGTGTGCTTCAGCTCCGTTTTCACCTAAGTTTTGAAACTTAACTTTAAGAACTTTAGCTTTAACTGTTCTAGCTTCATAATCTCTATGGACTAATATACCATGATAACTAGCATCATACCATTCACCACCACCTTTAATGTTATACATTGTTGGCTCTTCCATTTTACCATCTTTATCTTTATACATTTTAGTTGGGTGAGCAACTACAAAGACTAGCACATCAAACTTTTTAGCAAATACTTCTATCTTCGTTAAGTATTCCATAGTGTATCTGTTAACATCTTCTGTTTTACAGTCTACGTCTCTGACTTTATTAAATGGATCTATAACTAAACATTTAATACCTTTACGTTTTACTAGTTCAGCACCTTTGCGTAACACAGACTCTAATGTGTAACGCTCCATATCAATATGAAAATAATTAGTATTACAATGATCAGCTATTTGATTCCATTTATCACCATGTATATCTGCAGCTGTTGGCATACCTTCCCATGTCTTACGCATCAACTTGTGAGCATGTAAATATGTTGGTGCATTCTCTGGTGATGCAAATGCTGTTTTCCAACCATAGTTACGATTGTAACCTACAACCATCTGGTCAACAAAATCAGACTTACCACTACTAGGTATCCCAGTAACAGTAATAAACTGGCCGGTATATGTAGAAAATATATCATCAAAGTTTTCCAAGCCAACTTGATATCCTTTCTTAAAACCATTTCTAACAAAATCCGTGACCTCGTCTTCAATATCTTTAAATGTCGTAACGTTTTCCAACGGCACTGGTCTTGCTCCGGTAATACGCTCTTGTAATTTTTCTTTGCCATATTTTTGTAGGTATTCATTAGCATCTTTACAATCATCAAATGACGCTAGGTAACAAACTTCAGCTCCAAGTCTACGGACTAATTCTGATTGTAATGCTTGACCTGCTTCGTCTGAGTCTACTGCTAATATTACTTTTTCTTTGTCTTCAAAATAATCAATACAATTATCAAGGTAATCAAGGTTGTTGCTATTTAAAGTAGCTCCATTAGGAACTGATATTGCATTTTTAATACCAGCTTCGTGTAAAGCTAACACATCCATTTCACCTTCTGTTATAATACAGTGATCATAACCTACTATACTGTTAATGTTATAGAATACTTTTTCAGCACCTTTATATAATTTAAAGTTTTTTCTACCGTCTCTATATTTAATATTAATAAGCTGATCGCCCATTATATAGTTAAACTGAATCGTATTCTCGGCCTTACCGGTCTGAGGCATATATTCAGAACCTTCTGTTACGTATAATTCGTCTAAAGTTTTCTGTGATATACCTCTTGTTTTAAACCATTCATATACTTTCGATCCTAATTGCTCAGGATCTACAACATTCAGCGCAC
>Ga0209634_1002742_pt1 | contig 12195 bp, 10 predicted proteins | sample LinPmetageLP40_FD_184043 | JGI IMG/M metagenome (GOLD analysis project Ga0209634, IMG submission 184043) | Marine viral communities from the Pacific Ocean - LP-40 (SPAdes) (version 2) | ecosystem: Environmental > Aquatic > Marine > Oceanic | place: Pacific Ocean | collected 2010-08-26 | reverse complement strand
AAGATGATGATAATAGTGATGGTGATAATGGTGATAATGATGATAATAGTGATGGTGATAATGATGTTAATAGTGAACATGATGATGATGTTAATAGTGATGATGATAATGATGTTAATAGTGAACATGATGATGATGTTAATAGTGATGGTGATGATGATGTTAATAGTTATGATGATGATGATGATGATGCAGAACAAATATTAGATGATTTATTACTAAAAACATTAAATATTTTAAATCAGATAGATATGAATATAGATGTTACGGATAGTATAGATGATATATTAGATGATGATATTAAAAATATTCTATTAAATATTAAAAGATTTAAAATAGTTAATAATACAAATAATACACCAATTAATATAGATAATAATTTAGATTCATTGATAGGAGATAGTGAAATTGGTAAATTGGCAAAAGAGATTTCTGATAAAGTAAATCTTGATTCTTTAAATTTAGAAAATCCAGAAGATATAACAAATTTATTTAATAGTGATACTGGTAATTTATTAGGTAATTTGGTTCAACAAGTAGGTTCTTCTATTACAGAAAAAATAAGTTCTGGAGAATTGAAACAAGATGATTTAGTAAAAGATGCATTCTCGCTTATGAATAAAATGCAAACTAATCAATCTTCAAATCCAATATTAAATAATATGATGAATAGTATGATGAATAATCAGCAAAATACTAATAATAATTCTAATACTAATAGTAATTCTAATAGTAATTCTAATAGTAATTCTAATAGTAATGGTAATAATAATCAAAACACAAATAATATGGAAGATATGATGAAAGAAATGATGAATGGAGATATGATGCAACAAATGATGAATGGAGATATGATGCAACAAATGATGAATTCAATGGGAGGGACACAAGCACTTCATCAAAATAATCCAAATAGTAGAGAAGGTAAAACAAGAGAAAGATTAAGAAAAAAATTGCAACAAAAAAAAAATAATAAATAATTTAAGATTTAATAAAATATAAAAATAATATATAATAAAAATAAATGGAAGAAAAAATATGGTTTAAAGATATAAATGGTTTTTTAACAGAACAAAATTTTTTAAAATTTTTTCCAACATCAAATATGACTTACATTGAACAAATAAATAGTATTATTAGATTTGGTATATATTTTACAATAATATTATTATTATTTAGGAATAATTACAAAGTATTTTACATATTAATTGGTATTTTATTAATAACAACAGCAATGTATATAGTAGAAACAAAGAAAATGTTAAAAAGAAAAGAACAATATACAAAAAGTAAACTAGCAAGATCAAGAAAACATAAAAAGGATTGTATTAAACCTACAAAAGATAATCCATTTATGAATGTAGAAATCAGTGAATATGATACTAATAATAGAAAAGGGTTAGAAGCATGTGATATTGATAATGATAATATAAAAGAAGATATGATTAATAAATTTAATGATAAATTATATAGAAGTACTGATAATGTATATATGAATTACAATAATGATAGACAATTTTATACAATGCCTGTTACAGATGTTGTAAATGACCAAACAGGATTTGCAAAATGGTTATATGATAGAGGCCCAACATGTAAAGAAGGTAATTCTGAAGCATGTTATAATAATGTAAGTGAAGTTATAATTGGAAGAGTTTAAATTTTAATAATTTAATTAAATTATTAAATTATAAAAAATTATTTATTATTTTATTTTATTTATTATTATAAATAAAATGAGTTGTGCAAAAAGAAATTTTCATTTAGATAATAGGTTAGGATTAGATGATTGTGCTTTAAATGCTGATGAGAAACAAAATATTAGAATTAATAATTATGAATTATATAATCCTCGCAAAGATTGTAATAATAGAAATTTTGAAAATCTTGCAGAATGTAATAATATGATTGTGAACAATGGTTATGGCGTAACTGATAGTTGCCATATTGATACTGATTCTAGACTAAGAAATGGAGGAGAATATACTGATAATAGAATTATTAATACAGAAATCAGAAAATGTGCTAATGGAAATTGTGAAGATAGTATGAATAGTCTTGAAAATAGAATGCGAAGAGGTAATGATTATGGACTAAAAAATTGTGATACTATTAGTGAAGTATCTACATTAGATTTACAATTTACACCAATGGTTCCATGCCTTGCTAAAAATATCCAGAATCCCGTGCATTATATTCCTGATCCTAGTCTATTAGTTAGAGGTGGAGCACCTACACGTGATAGTTTACAACAAAAGAAATTCTTACAATCACAAGGATTCAAATTTGTTGATGGTGTAGCAGTTAATGCTTGTGGATTTGATTAATTATATATAAAATAAGAATTATAAATTTATTTAATTATTTCTAAATATACATTTAATTTATTTTTAATTATTTAATTATTTGTAATAATTAAATAATATGGAAAATATTAATAGTTATGATTTAAATAATGATAAAAATTATAATAAAATTGAAAAAAAAATTAATAAATTATTAGAATTATATAATAAAAGTTATGATGAAAATGAAAAATCAGAAGTATTAAAAAAAATAGAAAAGATTAAACGTTTATTAGAAAATAAAGAAGAAGTGTTTAAAAAATATCCAAATTATGATGATAATAATTTCATATCTAAATTAATGAATAAAGAGGAATTTGCGATTGATAAATATACTGTTGAAGATAAAAAATTTATAGAAAAAGATTTTTTTCAACTTACTAAAAATCAAAAGTTTTTAAAAAAACTAATATCACCAGAAACACCCTATAGAAGTATTTATTTATATCATGGTGTTGGCGTTGGTAAAACGTGTTCCTCAATTCAAATTTCACAAAATTTTAAAAAATATTATACTAAAAAAATATTAGTAATATTACAATCTACAATAAAAGCAAATTATAAAAAACAATTATTTAATATAGCAAATTATGATTTAGCAAATGATACTATGGTTGATCAATGTTTAGGCAATTATTACTTAGACACTATAGTAAATAGGAAATCTATAATTAATAATGAAGGACCAAAAAGTTTAAATAAAGAAATTAAAAAATTAATTAAAAATGAATATGAATTTCTAGGTTATGGAGAATTTGTTAATTTAGTTGAAAAAATTAAAAAAGATTCAGTTAGCGTACCTATTTATATTAATAATATTAAAAATTATTTTGATGATAGAGTTATAATTGTTGACGAAATTCATAATATGAGACTTATAAATGAAAAAGAAATTGGTAAAAAAGCACCAAAATTATTCCATGAAGTTCTTAATATATTAAATAATAATACACTTGTTTTATTAAGTGCTACGCCAATGTTTGATAACTATAAAGAAATTGTATTTTTATTAAATACATTATTGATACAAAATAAACAACCGATAATTAAACAAAATGAAGTAATATTTAATAAAAAAGGAATATTAGAAAAAAAATTTAAGGAGAAATTAGAAAAGATTTCTAGTAATTTTATATCATATATGAGAGGTGAAAATCCATACACATTTCCAATAAGATTATATCCTTCAATAAATAATGATGAAAGTATATTAGAAAAAAAAAATTATCCAAAAAATGATATATATGGTAAAACTATAGAAGATGAGGAACAAATAAAGTATTTAGAATTAGTTTATACTAAAATGTCCAATATACAAAATAAATTATACAATTTAGTATCAAATAAAATAAATAATCTAAATGATGATAATGATAATAATGATGAAGTAGATACTAATAAACAATGGAAAGGACAACAGATAGTTCAAATATCAAATATTATATATCCCACAGATAAAATTTATAACAATGATAAAAAAATTAAAGAAAATTTAGATATTAAAAATATATATGGTGAAAATGGTTTTAAGAAAATATTTAAAATATCAGAAAGTAAAAAATTTAGAGTAAGTTATATAAATAATGATGAATTAATATTAAAAGATAAATTAAATAAATATTCACCAAAAATAAGTAAAATAGTTGATTATATTAAAAATTCAGATGGAATTGTATTAGTTTATTCTAGATACTTATATTCTGGTATAATTCCATTAGCAATTGCCTTAGAACATTTAGGATATAATAAATATGGTGGAAATAATATATTAGAAGATAATACTGCTAAAAAAAATAAGAAAAATTATGTTATAATTTCTGGTAATAATAAACTATCCCCTAATAATGATAAAGAAATTAATATATGTACATTAAAAGAAAATAAAGATGGTAATAATATTAAGGTAATTATTATTTCAGAATCAGGAACAGAGGGCATTGATTTAAAAAATATTAGAGAAGTACATATATTAGATCCATGGTATAATTTAAATAGGATAGAACAAGTTATAGGTAGAGCAGTAAGAAATTATTCGCATTTTCATTTAGACAAAGATAAAAGAAATACAACTATTTATCAATATGTTAATTTAACTAGAAATAATAAAGTTGAATCAATAGATTTTAGAACTTATAGAATTGCTGAAAATAAACAATTATTTATTTCAAAAATTGAAAGGAAAATGAAGAAAAATTCAATTGATTGTAATTTAAATAATGAAGTATCTTCATTTAAAGATATATATAGAAATTTAATACCTTCCCAGAAAAATAATGGTGCATTAAAAATAGTAAAATCATATAATATAAGTGATCGTTCATATAGTAGAATATGTGATTATATGAAAAAATGTGAGATTGAATGTAATAAAAATATTACTTCTAATAAGAAATTAGATAAAACAACTTATAATAAGAATTCATTAGATTATGACATACAAGTAATAAAACAATATATAATAGGGTTTTATAAAATACATAATATAGCAAATATTAGTGATTTAATAAATGAATTAGATATAAAAAATAAAGAAATATTATATCTTGCATTAAATGATATGATTAATAATAAATTATTATTTAAGAATTCAAATAATAGAATAGGATATCTAATATACAAAGGAAATAATTATATTTTTCAACCAACTGATATAGATGATGAAAAAATTTTATTAAATGAAAGACTTAAAAATAAAATTGATAGGCCAAGAAAAATAGATATTACAAATATAGATGTTACTGAAAAGAAAAAAAAGAGAAGAACAAAAATAGTTAAGACTGAAGTAGTTTTAAATTATAATGATATCCTAAATAATGATATTGAAAAAATAATTAATTTATTATTATTAGATAATACTGAAATTGAAATATATTCCGAGTATATTTGGGATATATACATTGATTCATTATCTGAAAATGAATTATTACAATTATATAATAATATATTTAAAAATAATTATAATACAGAAAATTTAAATAATTTAATAAAATCACTTGGAAATGCTTTACTCATTTTTAAAAACAATAATGATATTGTTGCATATTATAATCATTTTAAGAAAAATAATGAAGCATTTTTATGTATAGAAGATAATAAATTAGTAAATTGCTCTCCATTACAAATTAATAAATATAAAAATGAATTAAATAAAAAAATAAAAGAATTAAATAAAATTAAATTACCCACTATCTCAAAATCAAATAATTTAAAAAGTTATTATGCATTTATGGATTATAATAAAAAAACAAATAATATAATATTCAAAATTAAAAATCTAATAAAAATTAGTGAAAATAAATCTGTTAAGGGGTCAGAATGTATATCTGGAACATCTGATATTAAGATAGACATATTTATTAACAAATTTATTAAAAAATATAATAAAACAATTATAAAAGATAAATATATAGTTGGAGTGAAAGAAAGTGGTAAAAAAATAAAATATAAAAAAGAAAACTTATGCTTAATTTACCAATTAGTTTTAAGAAAAATGAGAAATGATAATAATGAATTATATATATTAAGACCATTAGAAAAACAAAAATTTAAATAAAAAAATATTGATTATATTAATTTAAAAATATATTACATAATAAAAAATAATGGATATTTATAACAAAAATATTCTTACTACAAAAATTAAATTAAAACCAAATGAAATTAATAAGAATTATCAAAAATATCTAATTGAAAAATTAAAAAAAAAATATGAATCTTTTTATACAAAATTTGGTTTAATCAAAAAAGATAGTATTGAAATATTAAATATTTCGATTGGTCAACTAGAACAAAATGGATTAGAAGGAAATGTAGTGTATTATGTTAAATTTAAAGCATTAGTATGTAACCCGGTTATTGGTGATACAATATTATGTAATGTTGAAAATCATAATAATTTTGGTATATTATGTAAAGATAAAGATGATAAAATAATTGAAATAATTATTCCTAAAAAAAGTATTGCAATTAAATCTGAAATAGACTTAGATACTATAAGTATTGGCGATGATATATATGTTGAAATATTAGGTAAAAAATCTAAACTAAATGATATAACAATTAGATGTATAGGTAAAGTATTAAAAACTACTACAAAGAATATTAAGAAAAATATTGAAATAAATGAAGAATCTATTCTACTCCAAGATAACAGTTTATTAAATGGTGGTCATAATGATGATGATTTAACATCTGATTCAGATGATTTTAATATTGAAGATTCATCAGATTCAGATGAATCTGATGATGATTCAGTTGATAATTCTAATAATGATTCTGATAATGAAATTGATATTGAAAATAACCATGAAGAAGATAATATAGGTGGTGAAATAAGTGATAGCGATAATAGTGAAATAAGTGAAGGTCCTGATTTAACAGAAGTAGATATAATATAATTTATATTTATTAATAAGGTTAATATAATTTATATTTATTAATAAATGGGTTTATTTATAGATTTTTTAAAAAATTATTTTGAAAGAATTAGTTTAATATATCATGTAGTATTATTAACATTTTTATTATGGTTAATGTATTTAAAAAGGGAAGAACAAAAAATAAATAAAAATATAATTAGAGTACTTGGTATATACGTTATATTTTATGGTTATATAATGTTTCATCATGGACCTAAATTAATAAATAAGGAATATTAAATATATAATATTACACATATTATATTTATAATATAATTAATTATTGTTTCCATTTAGCACCACAATTTAAGCATGTGATAAACAATGTTGCACTTTCATCAGCACTCCTAATTTGTAATTCATAATATGAACACTCTCTTTTTTTACATTTACCACATTTAAATTGGTCAGTTTTTGATATATTTTTATTATTTTTTATTGATTTTTCTTTCATAACTATATCTTTAATGATTTCATTCCATCTATTAGGCATTAAATTTTCTGGTTTTAAATATGGTATTTCATGTGGTATAATTTTTTTTGCATTAATTTTTTTACATATAGTATTATTTTTAATATATGATTTATTATCTAAATTTGATATAATTGAAACACACTTATTTATATATATTGTCCTAAATTTATTATTCTCCCAATTCTTAATAATTTGATTTTTATCACAAAAATCTAATGACCAATTAAAAATTCCTATTTCCAAATCTTTTATTTCAATTTTTGTCAATTTAATATTTTTAATATTACTCAATATATCTACTGTTTTATTCCTTAGTAAATTATGGGTACTCATTATCTAATTATTAATATTGAATAATCTTATTTAAATAATCTTATTTAAATAATCTTAATTGAATAATCTTAATTGAATAATCTTAATTGAATAATCTTAAAATCAATTTTTTAAAATTTGATATAAAATTAATTTAATAATTTTAATTAATTATGTTTTCTAATTTTGATAATTTTAATTATTCTGAAATAATTATATTTAATAAAAATAATTTTTCTGATAAAAATACTATAGATATTAATTGGAATGAAAATAAATTTAATAATTTAATTAAAAAATTCATTGCAAATGGTTATAGATCTTTTGAGAAAAAATATAAAATTACTAAGCATAATGAATTAATATTAATAGATAATATATCTGATAATAAATTAAATTTGAATATATTAAATTTAATTAATCATGAATATATTGAACATAATAAATATAATATTTTATTAATTAAATATAATAAAGAAACTATACCACCATTTAGATTTCCATCAACAGATATAATACATGATAAATATTACTTGAATAAAATAATATTCAAAATTACAAATAGAATTTATCTTAATTTTGAAATAAATAAAAAATATGATACTGGAGAAGTTTTTAGAAGAGTTTATATTAATCTAAATAATGACAATAAATCCAAAAATAAATTAGATAATAAAGATATTAATAAAATTTTAAATGATTCTATTAATAAATATTTTAATTAATTTATATTAGAATTTGATTATAATTTGTTTATAAAAATATTAATATCATCAGAATCTATTATTTTATAAATTATTTAACAATGATTATTTTAGTTCTATATTAATTTGTTTTTATTATCATCTTGACTATTTAATAATTTTATACTAAAACTAAATGTAAAAAATTCGAATATATCCATTTTATTATTATAGAATAAGAAAGAGTTTAATTATTAATTAACTCGTTTCTTATTTAAAATTTCTTATCTATTCATCGTCATCATCAGATTCGTCATCAGATTCGTCATCAGATTCGTCATCAGAATCGTCATCAGATTCGTCATCAGAATCGTCATCAGATTCGTCATCAGATTCGTCATCTGAATCATTGTCTGTGTCATTATTCAGTGAAACAACAGGTTTGATCCTTGCCAATTGGGTGTCATCATCATCATCTGAATCATCATCTGAATCAGTATCAATAGTGGGTTGCTTCTTGGGTTGCTTCTTGGGTTGTTTCTTGGGTTGCTCCTTGGGTTGCTTCTTGGGTTGTTTCTTGGGTTGCTCCTTGGGTTGCTTCTTGGGTTGCTTCTTGGGTTGCTTCTTGGGTTGCTTCTTGGGTTGAACCTCAACATCACTCGCATCATTATCATCATTGTTATCAGTTGATAAATCAGTAAGAGATTGCTTATACGCATTCTCCTTCTCTTTGAAGTCATCACTTAGCTTGAACTTAGCCCATCTCTTAGCAATCTCACTCATCTCCCAGCGTCCTTCCTTCTCAATCCAGCCATCATCCCCTTCTTTGAGATCCTTTTGTTCATCCCTGACTACTGGCATATTCAACTTGAGAAAGTTGTTCCAGAAAGAAGGCAATTTCTTCTTCTTACCATCCTTTCTGACTGTCTTCTTCTTTGTACCCTTTGACTTCTTTGCGCTCAAAAGTCCTTGGAATTCAGTAATGAGTTCAAGAACATTTTGCTCAACATTTTTGTCTTGCAAGAAAGACGCCAAGTCATCGCAAGTTTTGATTTTCTCTTTGAGTACAGCCTTTTCAAGTTGAAGAGATACCATCGCGAAGTGTTCAGGATTGATTTGTTACTATTAACTTTTAGACCAATTTAACTTCAAATTTTTTTTTAACTAGTTATAATAAAATTTTGAAGTTTAACCATAGGTTATTTTACTTATAAGTAGTTACCTATATAATAAGTACTTTGCATAAGTTATATATATATAAGTAGAGTTATCTAATAGCAAAGTGTATGAGATTCAGAATTTGAAATGAAAAAAAAAATTGAATTTGAAATCCTGAAAATTGTTATTCATTTAACATGTCTATACAAGGTGAATGCTTTATATGTACTGATGAATTCAATAAAAGTAATCGTAAGAGGATATCTTGTCCATCTTGCGACTTCGTTTGTTGTCGTGGTTGTTGTCAGACTCATATTCTAAGTAAATCCATAAGTGTACAGTGTATGAATTGTAATACTGAATGGTCAAGAATTCATATATTATCACAGTTCTCTAAGTCATTTGTTAATGATACTGGAAAGTGGAAGAATAAAGGTCTACGTTCACATCAAGAGAAAATATTGTTGAATAGTGAACAATCTTTCATTCCAGAAACTATTACTATTATTGAGAGAGAAAAAAAGTTAAAATTTCTATACAATAAAGAAAGGGAATTTCGTGCAGATTTCAGATTAATATCTCAGACTATAACAAATCTAAAACGCGAACGTCTAAATAATTGCTCTTGTAAGAAAGGTCCAAAGAAATGTGTATGTGTATCTGTACAAGATAGAGATGATTGGTTAGAAGAAAACTATCAACTTGCTGAAATTAGAAAAGAACTGGAAGAAAAATCTGAACAAGCCTTGATAAAATATTATGATACGCATTATATATACTACAACAAAAGCAAAAAAAAAGTAAATAATTTTATACAAAAATGTATGGTTCATAATTGCGATGGTTATCTTTCTACTAAATGGAAATGTCAAGTTTGCAATAAACAGACTTGTAATAGATGTCGTGAAGTAAAAGAAGAAGGTCATGTTTGTAATGAAGATACTGTCAAAACCATCCAGATGTGTGTAAAGGAAAGCAAACCTTGTCCAAAATGCAATGAACCTATTAGTAAAATAAATGGTTGTGACCAGATGTGGTGTTCTCTATGTGAAACAGTATTCTCTTGGGATACTGGTAAAATACAGATTGGAGGATGGATTCATCAACCTGATGCATTGAAACTAATGAGGGAAAGAGGTTTTCTTGATAGAGACCCACACGATATTCAATGTGGTGGAATCCCTACTCCTAATTTACTACTTATTTTTAATAATACTACGATTAAACAATATAATATATTACTCCCTATAGTTAATAAGTTTTATGTTCTTGGTATGGAGTATGAACAATATTATATGAATATAGAAATACCAACCGGATTTAATCGTCATCTTTCTTCTAGAAAGGAATTTCTTATAGGTGACTTAAATGAGAAAGAATGGAAGAGAAGACTTTTTATCAATGAGAGAAGATATAATAAAGAAGAAGAAGAAATATTGATATTAGCAGGTTGGTACATATGTTTCTCTGATTTACTTCGTGGTCTGACAACTATTAACACATATAATAAATATTGCTCTCAAATAATAGATATATGTAAGCTATTTGATTTATATAATAATATATTCAAGAAACAGATTGGAGATATATATAATTCTTCATATATTAGATTTCTATTTACAGAATTACCAGAAATTACTATAGATGGTAATATTGTTTGGCATAGGTATTCTGTATTGATTCAACAAAAAAGTAAAGATATACATAATAAATTCTTCCCTAATATTAAAGAATTATTAGATATTGGAAGAGTAACAACATAAAAAAATACAAAATTATTAAAACATAAAAATTACATAAATATTAAAATATAAAAACATAATAATTACATAAATATTAAAATATAAAAACATAATAATTACATAAATATTAAAATATAAAAACACAAAAATATAAAAAACAATAAAATATTAATAACCAAATTTTTTATTTGAAAGAGTTATATATTACTAAGTTTACATAAGTTTGTAATTAGTAGAATGGTTAAATCATGGCAAGTGTCATGGAATCACAAAAAATATGATTATGTTGGTATTATTAATTCATACAAGAATAATAAAATTGATACCATTTATCAATCAAAAGGTTTAGCAATAATGAAGAATCTACCAAAAATAGATGATATTGTATATGTATCTTGTAATAAATTAATATTATAAATTACGTTGATAACACAAATTATTTTTACACCTTTGAACATTTTAAACGCCGACTTCATAGTTTATATATCTAAAGTTACAAATGTATTCCATCTATAATTATTCCGTTCTTCTCTAAAAATAGATAAATAATCAATATCATTATTTTCTTTAAAAAAACTATCACAATCAAAATATCCTTCACCTGTTTTTATCTTTCCTGGATAAATATTTGGAAAAATATGATAATTCGTAATTTTATTTAATAATTTTTGTTTATCATTATTATCTATAGTATATAATCTATTGTCATTATTTTTTAAATGTTCTATAGTATAATGTGAACCACAATTTACAGGATAGTTGTCATTAAAAAAAACTTTGTTTATATTTTTGTTTATACATTGTAATAACCTAAAATAAGCATTTTGATGACAATCAAAAAAACAAAGTATATCATTAGAATTATAATTACTAATATCTAGATTTCCAAAATCTATAAAATTATTTCCCAAGTAATATGATGTATTAATATTATTATCTTTATATCCATATTCAGGTATATTCCTAGGGTCTAAGCATATGATTTTACAATTTGGTAAAGTTTTTCGAATTAATAATGTAGAAATACCATTCCATACACCAGATTCTATTATTACTTCGAAA
>Ga0209634_1002740_pt1 | contig 12202 bp, 20 predicted proteins | sample LinPmetageLP40_FD_184043 | JGI IMG/M metagenome (GOLD analysis project Ga0209634, IMG submission 184043) | Marine viral communities from the Pacific Ocean - LP-40 (SPAdes) (version 2) | ecosystem: Environmental > Aquatic > Marine > Oceanic | place: Pacific Ocean | collected 2010-08-26 | reverse complement strand
TAGATAAGGACAGACCAATCACTCCTTATCTACCAATGATGTATAATCACCCATGTACTATATGGGCAAGATCATCACTAGATAATCATGAGTGGACACATTGCTATGGCAATGCTCTAAATGACGAGTACAGATATAGATATGGCAAAGAACATAAGTCCATACATCAAGTAGTAAATAAATTGCCAGAGCCAGTACATATGGAAAGACTAGGTTTTACAGAGTTCGGATTAGCTATGCCAGATGAGTTGAAGGATTATGACAATCCTATACAGTCGTACAGAGACTACTACCACTTAGATAAAGCAACCTTTGCAAGCTGGAAGTTTAGAGATAAACCACATTGGTGGAACGAGGACTATGCGGACTATGAGAGTCGTATTACAAGATAAACCTTATATCTCAGTATACTTTCCAGAACACTGGACAGAAGAAAGAGTAGACACTTGGTTATCCAAGTGGTATTCATCACGAAATTTAACACATTAACAGGACAAGAATGTACGACAGACAACCAGACCAACAAAATTTTAATGACTACGCAAAGTTTGTAGTCAGCACAACATCTAAAGAAAGTTTAGATACAGTCAAACTATGCGAAAAGCTAGTTGACCTCACACTAGAACACCCAACAACAGAATTCTCACAGCTACTCACAGCATCAATCGGTATGCAGGCTGAATCAGGAGAGTTCTCAGAAGTAATCAAAAAGATTATATTTCAGGGTAAACCATTCAACAAAGACGAACGATACCACTTAAAGCGAGAGCTAGGCGATGTCCTGTGGTATTGGGTTCAAGGTTGTACAGCGTTAGGGTACACTCCACAAGAAGTAATGCAAGAAAATATTAATAAACTCGAGAGTAGATACCCTAACGGATTTGAGACAGTCCGTAGTGAAGTACGAAAAGACGGAGACATATAGTGTTAGACCTTTTAAATTCAATAATACTTTTTCCATATTCAATAGGCAAGTACATATTTAGTGTAGCAGCCTACTGGTTTGGAATTAATTATGCCCTACAAAGCGATGCATTCATAGCCTTTACAGAATACTGTGAACAAAGATGGAACGACTGGGTAAAGAAAAAGGGAAAATAATGACTAGACTTAATAAAGACATAGACTATAAGTTTCACGAAGATACTACAATTCTAAAGATAATTGCATATGTAGATTCCACTTATGACCAGCACTATGCACAAGACAAGATTCAGGCTACTGAATTTATATTTGATGCAGGACATGGTGAAGGATTTTGTGTAGGCAACATATTAAAATATGCTCAGAGATGGGGAAAGAAAACAGACAAAACTCAAAAACTTGATTTGTATAAAGTTATACACTATACTATGATACTACTAGGGCATATAGACAGGGAAGCAAACGCTAAACTAGAAAAAGAACTAGATGAGTATGATATTCAAATGAACACAGATAAAACATGATAGTTGAAGCTTTTACAGATGCATTCAGTCCTGAGTTTAAATCATTCTTAAGTAGAATGTATGTAGATTATATGGATGAAACCAAGAGTTATCATTCTATAACAGAGGATGAATCCACTTATATAGTAAACAACTTTAAGTATCTAGTACGACGCTTTAATACAGTCAACGGCAACGAACACTTAAACATAAAATAATGTCATTCGCAGAAGTACACCGCCAGTTATGGCGACAAGATAGAATTGTAACTTATAAATCACTTACTAGTAGTAAAACTCACAAAGTAAGATGTACCCTCAAAGGAAATTTTATTCAGAGAACCTCTGATAAGATAATTTTGTGGGACTTAGACAGTAAAAAAACTATTGACATAGAGGTCAATACAATAACAAACATAAAATGAGAGACGAGTTTCCAAAACAACAACAACTTCTATTTCAAAAGAATGCCTCACCTGAAGAAGAAAAGGAGTGGCTAGAAGAACAAGGCGACTACGAAGAAACAGTAAAAGCTGTTCTTATAACAGTAGTATTAGGAGCTTTCTTTCAATTTTTTACATTCGGAATGATGATTTTAGCATTTTGGATGATTGATACAGGGTTAAACAACCCACTAAATTAATGGCAATAAAAAGTAAAAAACACGAAAAACTAGACGAAGTAAACATAGATAGAGTCATTGAACATCTACAATCAGACACACCTATAACAAAGAAAGAGGCGTGTGAGATGCTAAACATTAGTTATAATACTACAAGACTTAGCAAGATTATAGAAGAACACCAAGAGACAATGGACTTTCGTGCTAGAAGAAAAGAACTTAACAGAGGTAAACGAGCTACAGATATGGAAGTACAACGAACAGTACAAGCATATTTAGAAGGCGAACCTGTCAGCGATATAGCAAAAAGTTTATATCGTTCTCCAACTTTTATCAAGAATATAGTTGAAAGAATAGGAGTACCTACAAAGCGTCCCAAAACCGAACAAGGTATGAAAAGTAAAATGGGATACCTACCAGACGAGTGCGTATCAGACGAATTCGAAGTGGGAGAAAAAGTATGGTGTACTAGGTATGATTTACCTGCTCGTATAATGAGCGAAGGCGTATATAGTAAGAAACATGACTGCAAAGTCTATCATGTATATGTCATAGAATTAACAAACTTTGAGAGTCCTTACTTTGGATTCATCAAGGAAGGCGGGTTTCATGCTCACTACACTAGCTATGACTTAGGTAGTTTAAAGCATTTAGAACAGTATGGAGCCAGAATATAGGAGTAAACAGTGGAAGTATTATATATACTTCTGTCGATCTATCTTAGTACATGGATCATGATTGTGTATAGAACTTTTAGTTACATAGCACATATCTTAGAAGATAGAGAAGAGCAACTGCTAACTAAGTTGAAAACATTACATTTAATAGTGTATGGCCTGGGGGTAGTATTTATTGTACCCTTTATATGGCAGATAGCTTTCTTTGAAGGCGTAAGAAAAACTTGGGTAGTATCATACTGCGATGCAGTAACAAGGAAACAAAAATGAATGATGAAATAAGAGCAGCATTGATACTGAGATATCGTGCAGCTATGGCGGAAGCCGAAGCAAATATACAGGTGTACCTAAGACACCCTGCAGGTATTGGAGAACATTCCGATATCGTAGGTGCTGTCGATGAACAAATTGAGAAAGCAGCTGCTGCCTCAGAAAAATTAGATTACATCAGTGGTTTAAAATATTAAGGAATTGAAAAATATTTCTTGACTTACAATCTAAATTTCTGTATAATATATATATATGGGAGATAGATTTTATCAACAACAACGGGAACGCACAGGCTTTGCTCTTGGGCTTCCAGAATATTATAGAAAACGAGGTAGAAAAATGGCGTGGGATGACGACAAAAAAGCTCAAGCAGTAGAGATGTATACTGAACAAGAACCAACTCCAGAAACAAGTATGGAGATTGTTAAAGAGATTGCAGACGAGATTGGTGAATCACCAAATGGCGTTCGTATGATTCTTACCAAAGCAGGAGTATATGTTAAGAAAACTCCTTCAAGCGGTGGATCATCTAGTGCAAAAGCTTCAACACCTAGAGTTAGCAAACAGGGCGCACAAGACGACCTAGTAGCTTCTCTAAATGATGCTGGTCAAGAGATTGATATGGACATCATTAGTAAACTAACAGGTAAGGCTGCAGTATACTTCAACACAATAGTTGGAAACATTAATAGTTAAAAACTAAACTAAGTACACCCAATTACTATAGAAAGAGTTTTCTTAATAGTAATTGGAGTACATAGTGACTAAAGATGAGTTCAAAAAGAATGTAGATAATTGTGGCGACGCTATAATAACCTACAGAAGTATTAACTCTCAAAAATTGAAGTACAATGTTTGTACTTTAGATTTTGATAACAAGTATATCCAGAGTAAGAAGAATAGAGCTAAGGAAACTGGCGACACTGTTCTTCTTTTCTGTTGGGATACCGATTCGTATAGACTTCTTCAACCGAAGAATGTAACAAGCATCGTTCCTCTCAGTGCAATACTGAAGAACAAACGATGAAGATATATGAATCTCCAGAGGTCTATGAAAAGCTTGTGTCTGAGAATGAAGAAGGCACAGAACAAGTAAGACTGACTGTAAACGAATTTCGAGGTACAGAGTACTTGCACATACGCAAATACTATCTTGATTTCGATGGAACCTTCAAACCCAGCAAGGACGGGTTAGCAATGAAGTTGGATTTTGAAAATTCAAAAGCATTGTTTGAAGGTTTAGTAGAGATTTTATCTATAGCAGAAGTGAAGGATACCTTAGAAGTACACTTCAAAGATATTTTAGACAAAATTTACCTAAACTGAATTTAGTTCTTGACATTCATTTAGAAATTTAGTATAATATATAAATGACAAAAAATATAAAAGCAATATTGAGAGAAGCGGCTACAGCCTACTATGAGGGTAACCCCACTATGTCGGACAAAGAGTTTGACAGGTTAGCACAAGTCGCCGAGTTCGATGAAGTCGGTTTTAATAGTCGAGACAATCGAACTCCTCATGCTTTTCCAATGTATTCACTTCAGAAAGTTTTTACTAATGAAGTGGACAGTAACCCCTTAAATGATTATAAAGGAGCGACCATGGTCTCTCCCAAACTTGATGGGGCTGCTGTTTCATTGCTTTATATTGAGGGCAGACTTCACAGAGCGCTGACACGAGGAGACGGAATCAAAGGATTAGACATCACAGAGTTGATGAAACATCTAGTTCCTACGCACCTCGTGCCTCATGCCTATTTACAACAGATAACTGGTGAAGTTGTGGCTCCAAAGTCAATTAAGAACGCTCGTAACTATGCAGCAGGAGCGCTTAACTTGAAAGACGAAAACGAGTTCCAAACTAGAGACTTAAGGTTCATTGCGTATGGTGTACAACCAGCAATGTCTAAAACTCTAAGTGAAGATTTAGCTATGCTAAGCCATCAAGGCTTTAGTAATGTTATTGAATCTAACTGGACTGAGTACCCAGATGATGGTGTGGTATTCAAAATTGATAACTATATTGATTTTGAAAAGAGAGGTTATACTTCTCATCACCCTAGAGGGGCATTTGCACTGAAGTCTATACAGACAGGTGTAAATACTAAACTCTTAGATGTTATTTGGAATGTTGGTAAGTCAGGTGTAGTTGCTCCCACTGCTATTTTAAAACCAATAGAAATTGATGGTGCTAATATAAGTAGAGCAACTTTACATAATATGCGATACATAACTGACCTTAACTTAGAAATAGGTTGTACAGTTGAAGTAATTCGCAGTGGGGAAATTATCCCTAAGATTGTAAGGAGAGTAGATTGATGAAACGAGTTTGGGTAATATGGAAACACGCTCTTGGCTCGTTTGATGAACAGGATGGCTATAATAAGCGTAATGAAAATGCAATAGGAGTAATAAGATCGCTAGTCGTTCTTACTAATCTTATATGTGCAATGTTCATTATGGCAAATGTAGTTAATAACTGGTCATGATAGAAACATATTTAACTCCTATCATTATGATAACCTGTGTAATAGTAGTAGTATATATACTACGCTGGTGGGTTAATCTGTGAGTGGAGTATATAATCATACATACTTTGACAACCGACCAGAGGAGAAGATCCGAGACGGTGTCTTATATGGAATTGTTTTAGTTAATCGAGCAACTTTCGAAAGAGAATGTATCAAAGTAGGTATCGCCAGTGGAAAGGATTGGCGTCATGTTATTAAACGCAGTGGGGGTTTTAGAGGATACGATATTCGTATTCAAAAGACTTGGTCTAGTACATTATATAATGTCTGGGCGCATGAACAGTATTTACACGATATGTACAAGCATGATAGATTTGAACCAAAAATTAAGTTCGGTGGACATACGGAGTGTTTCAAAATTGATTCACTCATTCTTCAGGACTTTCCAAAAAATAAATCTTGACATGACAACCCAAATTTGATATAATATATATACAAAAAAGAAATGAGAGACACTTTTAGACAGATATCGCCACCAACAAATTGCCCTACTTGTAGTATAGATTTAGTGTGGAGAAACGATCAACTGTTTTGCGAGAACACTGCCTGCGAAGGTAAGACTAGCAAAAGAGTTGAACACTTTGCTAAGACTCTCAGAATAAAAGGTCTCGGACCAGCAACAGTAGAGAAACTAAAAATCACAAGCATCTTTGACATCTATAATTTTAATTTAGATATACTCATAGAGGCTTTGCAATCCGAAAAACTTGCAGTGAAACTGCACAGAGAAATTGAGAGTAGTAAAGCTACCGATCTAATCGACTTACTACCTGCTTTCTCTATAAAACTAATTGGTCGAACCGCTTCCAAAAAGATTTGCTCTGTTATTCGTAACATGGGTGAACTAAACGAAGAAACTTGTAAAGAAGCAGGACTTGGACCAGTAGCAACAGAACATTTATTGGACTGGTATTATGACGAGTTTATCAATGGATATAGCAAACTTCCATTTAAGTGGGCACAGATACTTAAAGTATCAAAACCCACAGAGAATAAAGGAGTGGTGTGTATATCTGGAAAACTAAAAAGCTACAAGACAAAAGCTCAAGCAACAGAATTATTAGAAAAATTGGGCTATCTTGTTAAGAGTAGTTTGACTAAAGATGTAACAATATTAGTAAATGAAAGCGGTATAGAGTCCGCAAAAACAGGGACAGCCCGAGAACGGGGTGTTACAATAATAACAAACTTAAAAGAAATTATAGGAAATTAAAAATGGCATTACCTAAATGGACAGACGAAAGGACTCAACAACTAGTAGACTCAGTTGGGACCGGACCAGTATCTCAAGAAACTGTTAAATCAGTTGCTTTAGAGTTAGAAACATCTACACGATCAGTTTCTAGCAAATTGAGAAAAATGGGTCACGAAGTTGAACTAGCTTCAGCAGTATCTACTAAATCATTCTCTGATGCGCAAGAAAGCACATTAGAAGCCTTTGTTACTGACAACAGCGGTCAGTACACTTATGCAGAAATTGCATCATCTTTTGAAGATGGTCACTTTTCAGCTAAGTCAATTCAAGGCAAAATTCTTTCTATGGAACTTACTTCTCATGTTAAACCAGCTGAGAAACAAGAATCTGTTAGAACTTACTCTCCCGATGAAGAAACAACCTTTGTATCTATGGTTAACGGCGGATCTTTCGTCGAAGAAATCGCAGACGCACTAGGCAAATCTGTTAATTCTATCAGAGGAAAAGCTCTTAGCTTACTAAGAAGTGGCGATATTAACGCTATTCCAAAGCAGAAAGAAACTAAAGGTTCAAGCAAAGCTGATCCTTTGGCTGACATTAGCGACATCGACACAATGAGTGTTGAAGACATCGCTGATAACATTGGCAAAACTGTAAGAGGCGTTAAAACAATGCTAACTCGTAGAGGGTTAACTTGTGCTGATTACGATGGCGCTGCAAGAAAAGAAAAAGCTTCTAGCTAAGACTTTTCAACTCTAGGGTGCGGGAGCTTAGGTTCTCTCACCCTTTTTTATCTGGGAGGATATTTAATTGAACTTATCTTCAGCATTGCTGAAACAAATTATTTCGCAACAAGATTTTGACACTTGGGGAAACCTGCGTGAAAATTACTTGCCTGCTGAATATCAAGTGCTTCACAAAAAGATAGATAGTCATATTAAAGAATTTAGAGGTTTACCAACCTTTGAAGACCTCAAACTATCCATTCGTGATAGAAAGTTAAAAGAAAAAGTATTTGCTATAGAGGCTGTAGAAGTCGATGTAGACGCGTGGGTGCTCCTAGAGTATCTGAAGAACGAGTATACGCAAGTAGAAATACTAGATGAATTAGATAAGTTCGTAGATACATCTGTGGCTATATCTAATGCAGAAGAAAATGTCGAGGCTCTACAACAGATAGTGCTAGACATTGGTGATAGGGTAGACCTAAAAGCTCCAGAAGAGAGTATGGAAACTATCACATTATTTGATTCCGAAAAGAATCTTAAAAAATACTTACCTCTAGGTCTTAATGACGAATATGATCAAGACATGAAGTTTTCTCCCAGAGACCTTGTGCTTGTTGGTGGCCGTAGAGGTGCAGGTAAGTCCTTAACCTGTGTAAACATTGCAAACAATGTTTACAATCAAGGACGTAGCTCTATATATTTTACAATAGAGATGGACAGTCGCTCCATTCTACAAAGAATGTGTGCCCTTGGCGCACGAGTACCTATCGGCAGACTAGCCACTAGAAATCTCAGTACCACAGAGTGGAACAGAGTTGGTGAGTGGTGGGCTAATAGATTTGTAGATGGAGCTGAGCTCCTACCAAAGTTCTATGATGATAGAAACTTTGAAGAATTACATGACGGCTTGACAAAGCGCAGACTTACTCCCGAAAGACAGTTAGAGGTTATATATGATCCAGTACTAAGTCTTTCAACAATACGAAAAGAATTGGAAAGTAAATTAACACAGACAGATGTTGGAGTCATCATTGTCGATTACTTAAACCAAGTCAAAAGATCAAACGCCCCCGCAAGAGGTGGGCAATACGACTGGACAGAGCAGATAGAAGTAAGTAAGACTCTGAAAAGTATGGCACAAGAATATGAAGTGCCAATATTCTCACCCTATCAGACAGATGCGTCTGGTGAGGCGAGGTTCGCAAAAGGTATTCTTGATGCAGCTGATGCCGCTTACACTATTGAGACATGGTCTCCTGAAGATGAGTGTATCACATTTAATTGTACAAAAATGCGTAGTGCAAAAATGGAGGGATTCACAAGTGTAATGGACTGGGAAACACTAAAGATAGGACCACAGTCTACTATGAATCCAAAAGACAGAGATAACATGAGAGATAGCCTCTCAACAGGAGAAGATATACATGACGCAATATGATTATTTAATGAGGCGTAAACGAGAAGAACTTGCAGCAGAAGAATGGGGTAGTAAAATTGCTAGTATCCATGCTTTTAATACTGAGCAAGTAACAATGGGGTATGATAATAGACCTGAGGAGGGTTCAGTAATGGACATTATATACAACAATGGCAGAATACAAAGAACTCTGTCAACAGGACGAGTAGTTTGGATGGGAGAACCACTTAGTAAGAAAACTCTACTAAATTACTTTAGTAGTGTAATGGAGGATATTCGCAATGGCGTTCGATAGGATAGGAACTACAGCAGCAAACCTAGTAGGTGTTCCTCCCTATGAAGTTGTTCATACAGATACAGATTTTTTGTTCTCACAACCACAGGTGATTGAGAACATACATAATGTACCAACTAACGAGCCGCTGATGGCTAGTGTTAAAGAAAATGGAATAATGAATCCGTTTCTTACACTCAAGCAGTGGTATCCTTTGGCGGGCAGTCAAAGATTAAGGGCAGTACAATTAATAAAAGAAGGCGATCCAACTTTTAATGTGGAAGTTACAGTACACAGATTTTTAGAGGATTGGCATAATTGTTTTTACCTGTGGCCTGACATTAAGTTTAGAAACGATGCTATAGCAATCTGGTTTCAGATGCAAGAAGTAGTATTCAAATCTTTACATTATAAGGAAAACACAGATAAGGACGGAACTAATATGACCGAGTATGAAAAAATCGGTGAAGAATTGAAATGGCAACATGATAGAACTAATCCTAATACTTCTGGTTCTATGGGCAGCGGTGCTAGCGACGATATAAAATGAGAGTAGACGAACTATTACAAGAAAAACGACTTGAGTACAAAGTCTCTGGCAGAGATTTTCTAGTTAAGTGTCTAAACCCTGAGCATGACGACTCCAATCCGAGTATGCGTATTGATCAGGTAACAGGCATATTTAATTGTTTTGCTTGTGGTTTTCGTGGTAATGCTTTCACACATTTCGGAGAAGCAGCAAACTTCTTAGACATCAGAAGACAAAAACTAAAAACTGTAATACAAGAAACAAGATCTTCAAGTGTAGGATTTAAATTTCCAAAAGGTTTCATTCCTTACGAGGGAAACTGGAGGGATATAAAGTCCGAAACTTATAAGCATTTTGAAGCTTTTTTACACCACGATAGAAGTTTTAACGGCAGAGTCGTTTTTCCAATTCGTGACATCACTGGAAAGGTGGTAGCTTTTAACGGCAGACATATGACTATGACGGAAACGCCAAAGTACTTAATATATCCTCCCCAAGCCGTGCTACCACTCTATCCTTCAGCCGTTAACTCAATAAAAGGCAGAGTAATTCTTGTCGAAGGTATTTTCGATTTAGTAAATCTTTTCGACAAGGGATTGACAAATGCAATATGTTGCTTTGGAACTAGGAATGTAGACAAGGAGAAACTGTCTATTCTTAAAATGCAAAATATTGTTGGGTTAGATATTATATTTGATGGCGATGAGGCTGGACAGACAGCAGCCGAAGACATCAAAACAATGGGGGAAGCACTTGGAATGTTAGTACGAAACATAGATTTAGGAAATGGCATTGATCCAGGTAGCTTAGCACAAATACAAGTAAACAAATTAAGAGAGAGATTATATCATGAAAGTAGCACTAATTGAATCGAAGCCTAGTAGAACAGACTTCGTAAGATACTTTGATAATGAGTTTGAGTTCGATAGATTCGCACTTTGCTCTGACAGTACAAAAAAGAAAATTTTAAAAGCTGATGTTGACATAGAGATCAACACAGATGATTACGACTGGGTTATTCTAGTGGGATCAGAATCATTAAAGAGTTACACAAAGTGTACCTCTATAACAGAATATAGTGGAAGATGCGTAGATGATAAGTTTCTACCAGTAATAAATCCTGCTATGTTAACTTTCAAACCAGAGGCAAAACCTGCATGGGAAGAAAGCAAAGCTAATATCATAAAATTTATTAGTGGAGAACTAAAAGTAATGAAAGTAGACGAATCAAAAGTCTATGGTATTACAGATTCAAAAGAGTTACATAGGTATCTTATAAAAGCTAGAGACCATGAGAACGCATGGATAGCTGTTGATACAGAAACTACAGGGTTATACCCAAGAGATGGTCATGTTATAGGTATTAGTATGTCTTATGAGAGAGACCATGGTGTATATATTGCAACTGACTGCGTAGATGAAACAGCAGAAGTTTTAATGAACCAAATATTTAAGAAGAAGAAAGTAGTATTCCATAATGCAAAGTTTGATATAGCTATGCTAGAGTATCATTTCAATTTTACTTTTCCAGACTTTGAAGACACCATGTTACTACACTATTGTTTAGATGAAGTGCCGGGTAGTCATGGCTTAAAACAGTTGGCAATGAAGTTCACCCCTTATGGTGATTACGAAAAACCTATGCATGACTGGATAGATGAGTACAAAAGAAACAATAGAGTTTTAAAAGCTGACTTTCAGTGGGACTCAATACCTTTTGATGTCATGAAGATTTATGCTGCGATGGATGCAGTAGTTACACTATTAGTGTTTGCTAAATTATATCCAGCAGTTAAAAAGAATTCTAAACTATTTAGTGTATACGAGAATATACTTATACCTGGCTGTAGATTCTTAACAGATGTACAAGATACAGGAGTGCCTTTCGATAAAGAACGACTAGGTAAATCAACTATACTCATGCAAGAAGATATAGATGGTGCAGTAGCAGACCTATACGAGTTTGATGCTGTAAAACGATTTGAAGAAGTAAAAAAGAAAGAGTTCAACCCTAACAGTACAGTACAATTACGAGAGTTATTATTTGACTTCGTAGGTCTTAAACCTACAGGTAAAAAGACTGGTACAGGCGCACACTCTACAGATGCAGAAGTGTTAAAAGAATTAGCTGAACAGAATGAAATACCAAAACATATTCTTTCCATAAGACAAAAGTCAAAGATAAAGAATACTTACTTGGATAAAATTCTACCACAGCTTGATAAAGATAGTAGACTTCGTACAGGATTTAATTTACATGGCACTACCTCAGGAAGATTATCTTCTAGTGGTAAAATGAATATGCAACAAATACCTAGAGATAACCCTATAGTAAAGGGTTGCATAAAAGCCAGGCCTGGGAATAAGATAGTTGCTATGGATTTAACAACAGCAGAAGTGTATGTTGCAGCAATCCTCGCAAACGATAAAAACTTAATGAATGTGTTTAAATCTGGGGGTAACTTTCATAGTAGTATTGCTAAGTTAGTTTTTCAACTACCGGGCGATGTACAGGATATTGCAACCAACTT
>Ga0209634_1002737_pt1 | contig 12210 bp, 20 predicted proteins | sample LinPmetageLP40_FD_184043 | JGI IMG/M metagenome (GOLD analysis project Ga0209634, IMG submission 184043) | Marine viral communities from the Pacific Ocean - LP-40 (SPAdes) (version 2) | ecosystem: Environmental > Aquatic > Marine > Oceanic | place: Pacific Ocean | collected 2010-08-26 | reverse complement strand
ACACAAGTACAGGAAAGGAGAGAATGAGACTAATTATGTATCTAGGGTATTAGCACAGATGAATGCTTTTGCTAAAGTTAATGAGATACATATTTGGCTTGTGGCTCATCCTAGAAAGATGGAAAACGATCTTAATGGAAAAGTGCAAGTGCCAACATTATATTCCATAGCTGGTTCTGCAAATTTTTTCAACAAGGCGGACAATGGTATAACTATACATAGACATAAAAGTGATGACCATGACTATGTTGGGGTTCATGTGCAAAAGGTTCGTTTTCAATATAAGAATGGTAAACCAAACAAAGCTAAATTAAGCTACGATATAAGGAGTGGTAGATATGGAGAATACTTTGAAGAAGTTAAAGAAAATCTATTTGGATAAGGTATATGCAATGCCTGAAGATGCAGGAACAAATATGGACTATGGAATCCGTAAGATGGCTCAAAGAAATCAAGAAGAGTTCGATGAGGTGTGGATTAAGCATAGAGAAGGAAAAGCTACATTCAAAGAATGGGAAACGGCTTTAGATAAATGGTTAAACTCGGAGTTAGTATGAATTGTTTATATTGCCTATCAAAGCTAATTTGGACTAGTGATTTCGATTATGAAGATTGTAATTTACAAGGGCAAGGCGTTGTCACTATGTATCATTGTCCCTCTTATAGTTGCGATACAGAAATAGAAGTACATCATACAATTACAAAAAAAGAAGAGGACTAAAATGAAAGTTAAAAGATATATTGTAACACCTGACAAACATTTTCCGTTAGCTGATATGAAAGCTATAAGTGTTGTTTGTCAAGCAATTGAAATTATAAAACCAGATGGTTATATTGATCTGGGTGACACAGGGGAATGGGCAAGTGTTTCAAGGTTTCAATATAAGAATAAAAAACAACCACCACTTGAAATCCAATTGCCTATTATATGTAAAGAAGTAGAAGAAGTAAATAAAGGCATGGATATTATTGATGAATCTTTAAACAGGGCTAAAGTAAAAGATAGACATTTTGTTCAGGGTAACCATGAAGAATGGTTGAATAATTTTGTAGAAGAACATCCTTATTTAGCTAAAGATTTTCTTGTACCTAATGCACTTAAACTAAAAAAGAGAGGTTACAAATTTCACAAACTTGGTAAAATGCTCAAAATCGGAAAACTCAACTTTTATCATGGACATCATTATGCTAGTGTTCATCATGCTCGTAATCATCTCATACGTCTTGGGGGCAATGTTATGTATGGACATCATCACGACATACAACAATCTAGCGTCACTCATATAGATGGAGTTAAATCAGCTTGGTCTATTGGTTGCTTAAAAGATATGGGTTCTGAGGCAAATGGATGGTTAGGGAACAAGCAACATAATTGGCAACACGCTTTTGCTATTGTAGATTTTTACCACTCAGGGTTTTTTACTGTTCATGTGGTTCAAATTGTAAATGGCAGGACTTCTTTATGGGGACAAGTCATTAAAGGATAGCACTTGAATCTTATAATAAGGATAGTTAATTTCAAATAAGAAATGAGGTACATATGTTTACACAAGGTCGATTTAAAGTAGAGTTTCCAGAGTCAATGTCTCAAGCAGACATACTTAAAATACAAGAGCAAGTGATACGTTTATTGGAACGTAATCAATGCAAGGTAATTAGAAAAGATGAATCGTGAAGTCTACTGGGGTACAATTTGTTGGGATGGTTATGACGAACATACCGAAGGAGAATATACCATCACAAGGTATAGTCTTGCTGATCTACTGGAAGGAATAGAATATTATATGGAATATTTTAAAGAAAGGTATCCTTATGTAGAATCTGCCTCTAGAGACATAGATAATATAGAAACAGACATTACCATCATTGCACAAGAATTTATTAAAAACAAAACAGAGGAAATAAATGGAAAATAATACGTTTAAACTAAACTCAGAAGATCGACATAATATTGAGTTAATGTACGATGAGCCAAAAATAGGTACAAACACTTATGGTGCATACTACCTTTATGGAGTAAAGAAAAACAAGCAAGATATGAGTTTCTTTGCTACAGCCAATTTGCATGAGAAGTTGTCTGATTGGGGTAAGGGATCAAAGCTAACTATTGTTAGAGATGAGTATGCCCCTAATAAGTTTGGTTATAATCTAGAAGTAGTAAGCGGTAATCGTAAAGGTAAAGTAAACCCTGCACCTCAAGCTAGTTCTAATGATTCTATAGATAACAGGACTCACGATATTCATAAGCAAGTATGCCTAAAGTTAGCAGTAGATTTGTTAGGTGAAGTTAAAGGTATAATAACAGATGCTCAGTTAATTATGGTTGATGCTAATATGAACCATCTACTTAATGTACTGGAAAATACAAGTAGTCAAAAAGTAGATGCTGAGAGTGTTGTAGTTGATAGTAATAGTGAAGAAGATTTTCCCTTCTAAATGAAAAAAGCCTTATCTAAAAAACTCGATACTGTTTGGTCTAAAAAAGTCCGTGAATATGGGATGTGCGAAGTCTGCCATAAGACCTCAAGACTTAATGCCCATCATTTTTATTCACGAGCAATTAGAGCAGTTCGCTGGGATATAGATAATGGTTTTTGTCTCTGTGTTGGATGCCATGTGTTCTCCTCCTCTTTCTCTGCTCATAAAACCCCTGCTGAATTTGTAGAATGGGCAATTGAAAAGCGTGGCATCCAATGGTACGAAGATTTAAAAGAACGTAAGAATTGTATGACTAAATTTTCAGATTTTGATGTAGATGGGTTATTGGAAATTATTAAAAAAAAAGTTATTTGACTTAACTTTTAAAAAAGGAAAACTATGAAAAAAGATATTAAAAGGTTAAAAGACTTAAGACAAAAGATTTCAAATATTTGGAGACATACAGAGATGGAGTTAGACGATTTGTCTAGGGCTGGTTTAAAGAAACAATTATTTGCTGTAAGTAGAGATATAAATGATTTAGTTGTAGAGTTAAGTACAGAAATTGAAACATCCAAGGGTTATACTTGTTCTCATTGTGAATCAGATGAAGTGTCTGTTTGTGAGCCTTGCTTGGATGATATGGAAGAAAAGATATAATGCCTTATAATGTGATATACTATTCTTGTCTGACCATCGCACAAAGCGTAGGAAAGAATATTCGCAATCAGTTGAGCCTTAATTGGCTAACTGCGAAAAGAGTGGTAAATGAAACTATTTCTGGGTTGGCGTTTGGAAGTAATATAAGGCATTTGAAAATTAAAATAACAAGGAGTTAATATGATGAGTTACTATCTATGGGAAGTCTTACAAACACAAGCGTTTGATGTTATATTACAAACACTTTATATTGTAGGAATATGGACATTTATTACACTAAGGTTAAATAGAATAGAAGAGAAGTTATCGTGATTATGTTTGATATTGCAGGATGGGTGGCAAATATCCTCATCCTTGGGCTTGGTATATTTTTTTGGGTTATCTCTTTAGGTATACTTGCCTATGTACTAACAGGGTTAATAGATAAAGTTTTGGAGTATAGATATGACAGTTAAAAACTTTATTAAGTGGGCAGGAACAATGCAGTTTCAAGAAAACAAGATTATGCTTGAAAAAGGTAAAGAGTATACTGTTTCTAATAATGATAAGTTTAAAAACTTTAAAAGTATTGGAGAAAGAATAAACCTTAATGCTGAAACTGTTGCTCTTGTATATTTATTAAAGCACATGGATTCTATTCGTAATTATGTATTGCATGGCAGAGAATCAAGCGATGAAGATATTATGGGTAGAATACATGATGCAAGAAACTATTTATTATTATTAGGTGGCATAATTGAAGAAAGACGGAACAAGAAAGTATGATTCTATTCAATGGGTTATTGATGCCCTTGATAATGAAATAGTAGAAAAGAAATCAAGAGAGAATCATAAAACGGATGAGATTAGGGCAGATGAGAATTTGTGGTGGTGTCCTAAATGTAAGAAGAAATGGAACTGGTACGAAGGCGAAGTATGGAGTTCCTCAGATGTTAAACTATGGGATGCTAAAGTATGTCCAAATTGCGATTCCCCTGCTTAATTAAAGATGGTAAGATGACTCTTCAGAATAAAGAAGAGTTTAATAACACGATTGCCAAGTTAAGTGGGGATTATTATATAGAGTTGAAAGAAACAGGGGTTCGTTCCTCTCAACAAAATAACTATTATTGGAAGATCGTTAATATACTTGCCGATGATCTAGGTTATACTGAACAGGAAATGCACTCAACACTAAAGAATCACTTCGAGGTAGAGAGTACAAAGACACTCACAACAAAAGAATTTGCCAAGTTAATAGAACAGATTATAAGATGGTCTGCTATTGACTTAGGAATTGTTATACCTGATCCTAAAACTCTTCAATAAACGATAGGCTAGTATTCCAAACTCTATTAGCAACCTGAGTAAATGATGGTTCGTTATTTAACCTACACCATAAAAAACTATCTGTATCTGTTGCACTAGCAATCGAACTATCGTATTGTAGTAAATTAGGTATCATGCCTCCATGGGTTTTGCTTAATAAATTAGTCGATATATTATTCCCAGTAATCAAATTAGTTTTATTGTAACTGTTTTCTATATATACATCAGTATCTGCTAAATAACTAAAACTCATATCTAAAGAAGTTCTTCCTGTTTTTCTAACTGTATCTGGAGATGTTAGACTTGTATGCAAGTTTAAAGGATCAATAAACCAATCTGCACCAGACAAATACTGAGCATTAGCATATGTTTGTCCACCCACAGATGTCTGCCTAGAAACGCCATCAAAAGTCACTTTCTTCTTAATAGCTAAATCTGGAGATTGTGGCAGTAAAATAGACTCTCCTAGTAGTATCGCACCTATTTTTATATCTGATGTGAAACTACTCCCCGAAGGTTCTAATCTTATACGCCAGTATTGATTGTCATTGTCACCACTCCTATCGGTAAAAGTTACTAAACTCCACCCATTTCTTGCAGGAGTATGGTAACCACTACCATAAGTAGCATTAATAACTTCTGTTTGATTACCTACATCAAAAGTATTTGTAAAATTATTATCGGATTGCTCTATTTGAAACTTAACTCCAGCTTGTTTAAAATTATGACCTAAAATAGCTACAAAAGTATTATCTACAATAGAATCTGTGGATATTCCTGTATTAATTGTAATATATCCTGTGCCAGTTGATGTGTTAGCCGTAATAGTTTGGAGGTTGCTGGGCTTCATATCAAATAGCCCCATTTTATCTGATCCAGAAGCCAAACTTAATCCAGCAACAGAAATATTTGAAGAGTTGATTTTACCCAATGTTAATAACCAATTTATATTATCTGTATATATTTTTGGTGTCCCTATTCTTTGATAGCTCATTATTTTTCCTTATACTTGCCTTGCTGTTATGTTCACTTTGCCTAATGTTTTTGAAGTGTTAATAATCATAAAATTTAAATTACTCCAGCTACCTGAATTGTAGCCAAAAGGAGTTTTAGGATACATATTATCATTGTCAAATACAATAATTGATCCAACTTCTAGTGTAAATAAATCTGGATTTACGATAGAAAAAGAAATATTTAATTTTAAATCTCCAATTAAATTTTTATAATAATCAATAAAAGAATCATTTGGTGCATCATCTGATTCTATATCGCCACTATCAACTAAAAAATCTAATTTATATGTTTTTATATTTTCTAAAGTTGGGATATTATATTTTGTTCTAACAGAAGTGTTAGTCTCAGTTTCTTGACTTCTGTGTTCATTATTGGCAGGATGTTTTTCAAAATCAACAACCATTTTAGTAATTAAATCTGAAAAGTTTGTATGACTTAATTTAACATTAGAAATATCATTTTTAGTAATTGTAATTTGATTAGAATATGAATCTTTTATGTGAATATATTGTGGTTTTGTAGAATCTCCTTGTTTATATCTAAAGATAAAAGCTCCTTCAAATTGCATTTTTTGCAATACTTGTTTTAATTCTATTTCTTCATTAAACCAAGCCCTTATATCCCAACTACTTCTGTTTGACTCCAAACTAGACCAACCATCTATATTTGATGCTGGATTTGTAGCTACATCTAACCCTGTAAATCTGTTTAATAAATCTAAATGGGCATTGTTTATTGAAGTAATAGCGTTATTAGCAATGCCTGTAATACCATGAGTTAGTCCATCGCTTGCAATAAATAATTCTTGAGCAGGCTCTTTTAAATGCCTACTTGCTAAAATCCTACAATCATATAAACTTAAAGTACCAGCAATACGTTTATTAATATTTTGACATCTCCAAGCTACTACAAATTGAATGTTTTTACACGAACTAGGGAAAGTTAAACTTACTTCATTTGCTGATATACTTTCTTGTATACTTGTAAGTGAAAAGTTAGAAGTTTGTGTGCCGATAGCAAATGCCATAAAAGCATCACTCCCACTTGAGGTAACATGGGCATGCGTAATATTAACAGCATATTTAAATGTAAATATGTTATAATCATCTGTTGATTGTATTAAGTCTTTATCATAATGAGTAATTGCTGTAGTATTAAGTTGACCTCTTAAAACAGTTAAAACTAACCCATTACTACTAATAGCCGTTATAATCATTTTTTCTTCATATAACTTTAGAAGAGCATTGACAAATAATGGTGTTTCTAAATTACCATTTGAAGTAACATCTTCAGTAACTGTTATTGAAGTTGTGCTAGAGTTTATTGATCCATCTAATGCAAGAGTTGAATTAGCAGTGTTTGTAACTGCTCGGAATGTTTCCTCTTCTTCTGGAGTATTTATTTTTAAACTATATGTTTGCTGGACTGTTTGATTTGCATGAATAAAATCCATTGCAAAGGTTGCCCTGCTATTTAAGTCTGCATCGTAAATATTGCTTAAATTTGCAACATCAATACTTGTAGGTTCGTGACCAGTAGCACCAACACCAGTAAAATGGATAGGATTACTTGGTGATTGAGCTTGAAGAAAATGACTATCAGGTCTAACTCCAAAGATATGGTGAGCATTTGCTTCTGCTTGAGCGTGATTAGCATTATCCGTTGAGACAGTTGTAGCATTAGGTTTTACAAGGGGAATAAAAATATCAAATTGTTGATTATAAATGGCTAGTTCAGCTTCACTAGAAGCTACTTTTGTATTAGGATAGATAGCCAAACCATTATGGGTTTTATTATAAAGTACTGGTCTGTAAGCGTAAGAAGAAAGATCGGTAACAAATTGTGGGGAGGTTTGAGTACTCGCAGAATTTCTTGTGTAATTACCATAAGCTATAGGAACAGGAAGATTTCTATCAGTTGTCCTAGTTATAGGAATACTGATAAAATCCCATGGACGATGAGATGTCATGGATATAGATATTTTATTACCATTGGTAGACATTCCAGTAACTCTAAATGATCCTATTTGAGTAGGTGTTTGTTTGTTTATCATTGAATATACAATGCACTCTCTATTTGTATATGAATTAGTTCCCCCAAATAATTCTTGACTTATAGGATTACCTTTATATAAAAAATCTGGAATATCTATTGAAATTCCACTTGTATTAGAAGAGCTTGTGACTAAATTTATAGACTCTTTAATACTGGGTTTATTTAATATAGTACCATAATAAAAATTAGAAGAATATGTTATATCTTGGAAAGATAAATATAAAAATCCACTATTATTATTTGATAATCTAAATAACCAATTTTCTTGAATACCACTCATTATATTTTTAAACTCGCTCTATCTTCATTTAATGCTAATTGTATAGCTGGAATAATGCGATCTACAACTGTATCATCTACCAATGGGGCAGATATGTTTACAGTAACTCCAGTATTACCACTTTGATTCATCTGATTTAATGTTTCTGCACCTATAGATTCTACAGCATTTCTTGACATTACAAATTCGCCTCTCTCTGCTTCAATCATTGTTCCACCCTGAGAGTGCCTATTACCACCAACTAAACCACCTTGTTCGTATACAGGAGGCTGTTGGGACATTACTACACCTGCCTGTAAAGCACCTAAAGCTGTAATAATCCCCATCATTACTGGATTTGCAAGGTGCTTACTCATTGATGTAGCTGTATTCATTGCAATATCAGCTAAACTAGACATCTGCTTCATATGGAATAAGCGTTTTTCTTCTTCAGCAAAAGTTTTATTTACTTCTTTTTCCATTGTTTTTCTTTTTTCAGAAGATGCTCTTTCATACTCATCAGAGTCTTTTAATGCTTTTATAGCATTATCTTTTCTTTGATTGACATTATCTTCGTGAAATCCTAATAAATTTTGAGCTTGATTCTTTATTAGATTCGCCATATCTAATCCATTTTGGATTCTTTCATCTTTTTCTTTTTGCAATCTTTCCACTGTTTCTTCCGACTCTTGATCCCTAATTCTTTTTATTTCTTCTGCTACAAATTGTTCAATAGCAATTCTTTCCTCTCCTGACTCATTAAAAAGTTGTTTAGATTCTTCTGCCCAAGATTCTAGTTGTAAGATTTCAAGTGCAAAAGGATCGCCTGAGATAGTAGCCACAACTTCTTTTTGACTGTTTCTTAATTCTTGTAACTTTTCTTCTTGTTGAGCTAATTCTTCAAGTGCTTTTGCTTCTCCTGCAATCGCTTTTGTTTGAGCTTTTTGGCTTGCTTCCAATTTGGCATTTACTACAGCTTGTTCTTCTGCTTTTTTTCTAAAAGCATCATTAACGGCAATACGTTTTTTTTCTACTTCTGCTAATGCTTTTTGTATAGCCGTTTCTTCTTCTTTCAGTTTAATAGCCTTGAATTGCTTATCAAATTGCCTAGTTCTTACATCATTTAGGTCTTTATCTAGCTTTAAAATTTCTTCTGTAAGTGCTACCTCATTATTATTATGTATACTCATTTTAGCAAGGGCTGTTCTTGCTGTTTTTAGTTTAGCCATAATAATGACTTCTTCTTCTAGTAAAGCAGTATTTTTAGTAATAATTTTTCTTGAATCTGCATATGTATTTAAATAAATTGTAACGCTTTTAGCTAAAGAAGTAAATGTTTTAGCTAAAAATCCAATTTTTGGCTGTAAAGCGTTTCCAGTAGCTGTTGCAAGGTTTGAAGTTGCCGTTGAAAGCCTATCATATGAATCTTGTATAGTTAATACCTCAGCTCCTAATGTCTTAACTTTTGCCCTAGCAGACTCCATGGTTGCCTCAAGAAATGCTTGTTTTTTCTGGGCATCTGTTAATTTATCTACTGTAGTATCTAGTTGTTTAGCATATTTTTCATATGCTTCATCAGATTTAACAATAATACCAATATTATCTAGCATAAGCCTTGATTGTCTACCTATACCAGTAATTAAAGACTCTACAGAACTTGCTGTATCCCTACCTAATGCTCGACCTAATCTTTGAGCAATATCAAACATTTCAGCCATTTCATCTGAATTTTTAGTAACACCTAAAATCATAGCATTGTTCGCTTGTTGAAATAAATCAAATTCAGACATTGTTCCATTTGTAGCGTGTTTTAATTTATTCAAACCTCCACTTAAAATTTCAGTACCACCAGACAATGTGTTAAAAGCCCTAGACATAGAATCAACTTTGGCACTAGCTCCACCAAATCTACCTAATTGCCTAATACCTAAGCCCATTGCAAAGTTAAATAGTAGCATTTTTGATCTTAATACAGCAAATGTTCCACCTAAAATACGAGTTCTTTGTCCAAGTTTCTTTTTTGATTTACTTAACTTTTCATTAGTTTCTTTAACTTTTTTACCTTCGGCAACTAGTTTAGCTTGTCCTTTAACTAAAGATTTAGTTGCATTATCCAGCCCTTTAATTGCTTTTTCTAGTTTATCTGCATCAACTGCTTTAAAGCTAATTTCTACTGTATTTTTATCTGCCATTTTTCATTGCCTTTGCTTTCTGTCTCTCTAATAAATTATTTAATAAAAAACTCTTTTCAACCCACTTTTTAGGCTGTTCTCCATAAGAGCCTTTATATGCAGGAACATTAAAGTTCCTTACATACATAAATCTTGATATATCTTGTTGTGCTTTTTGATCCATAATTACGTTACTACAAGCAAAAAAGGGTAATTGTGCCATTACCGAACTTGCGATATTGAAACTACTACCCTTTTTATTCTCTTCTTTTGTTTCTGCTATTATTAAGTCAATAACTTCCCATACATCATCTTTTGATGTAAAGGTTCTTGTTTCATATTTTCCCTCGATGAAGACAGGAATTTGAGCCTTATAGGGGTATGTGTGATACATACATCCCTCACATTGTTTCTCAATTAGGAAGTTACTTTCTAATGTAAGGGATTCTACTCCCCCAAGCGTTGAAACTCTTGAACGGCTAAAGACAACTCATTCTTTTCATTATCGCTAAGTGCTTTGATAAAATCATCATCAGCACCCTTTACACCTTTGCGAATCCAAGCTGTTCTTGCTTTTGCTAAGTTAGTAATAGCCACAATTTCATTACCTTCATATCTCATTTGAGGTAAATCATTACAGAAATCAATATCATCTACTGACATCTCTTTAAGTTCTGCTTCTACTCCAGATTTTAATTTCATTATGATGTTGTCTGGTCAAAGGTTATAACACTAGCAGAGCCATCACTTGTCCCCATCATAGAGACATCGAGCATCATAATATCCCCTTCATTGAGAGCAACTTCTGTTAAAGCTCCATTAGGAATTGCAATACCACAATCCCCATTATTTGCTCCATTAGGCAAAACAAATAAATTCCCATCAGTTATAGCTGTTTGATTATTAAAGTTATGATATAAACTTTTTGTAACCGAATCGTACTTTACGCTTGCACTTGCATTAACAATTATTTCTGCACCTCTACCAAAGGAATGATACCCAGCAGAGTTAAAGCCAGCATAAACGGCTGGACTTTCTATAGATACACTAAATGATGATAAAACTGGAGTAACTGCTCCAACTTTTATTCCAGAAGAAGTAGCATTTAATAATGATATTAAACCAGTTCCAAAAACAGTACCAGCAGGAGATGTTACATTATTTGTAATTGGCTGTTGTCCACTAGAAATAGTTGCTTCAAACTTATATAAACCCCCATCACTTCCTGCTTCAGCACTCACAGTAAAGTTAGTACATAAACAACCAACCATTACTGTATTAAAACCATCAGTTTGATCGGAAGGTTCTAGTACCAAAGTAAATGTTTTGTTTGCATCTGCTTGTCCATATTTACCAGATACTCCAGTTGCTGTGCCACTTAAATCAACATTTACAATACTTCCAGTTAAATCTTGCCCTACTACACTTTGCATAAGCATTGTTGTTCCAGCATCTGCATGAAAAGTCCCTGATAAAGATACCTCTACTGCTTTCATTTTGTTGTCTTGAAAGAAATCAGCGTCATTTAATACTCTGCCACTTCTAGTTCTAACTGCTGTTACTTGATTAGGACTTAGACTTGGAAAAGATACAGAGTCTACATCTAGTTGAAACATACTTCCTGTTATTACTGGGGCAGTTACAACTGGAGGGCTACTATATACCTGACCAGTAGTTGTCTCTTCAATTACCCATGCTTTAAAATCTTTTGGTGAAAAAACTCCGTTAGCCATTATTTATCTCCTTTTTTTGGATTGGTTTGTTCTTCTATTTTGCCATTTAATTGTTTTGGTAATACCTCTAAATCAACACTTTTACCTTGATTTAACATTACCCATTTGGCGTGAGGTAAGTTGCAATAGTTATTGTTTGATGACAACTTTTCTCCTTTTTTTAGTTTTACTTTCATATCTCTCCCTTGTTACTTTAAGATATATTACCTAAATACGATCCTCTCCACTCCCATCTAACTACAACTAAGCCATCAATCGCCTGTTCAGCTTCCTCTTTCTGGTTAATTCGTGTAGATGTTAATTGAGCATCAAAGAATGTATTGCTATGATTGTTAAAAAATAATGCTTCTATGTGTGATACTTGTCTAAGAATATGTTCCCAAGTATCCTTCTTTACTGTTTTTTCCTTAAAAGTATATGATACATCTAAGATATATTCTCGTAGTTCTGCTGTAGTCATTCTTTCAATTAAATCTGATCCTACTGGGTTAAGCCTAATAGATTGGCTACCCATATCTTTAAAATCTCCTGTATAGACTGGAATACTTCCTGCAAACTCTGCATTTAAGAAAGTACGAATTGTGTCTAA